>SMEI01000057.1_pt1 | contig 18137 bp, 14 predicted proteins | sample 2456321 | NCBI WGS metagenome assembly SMEI01 (sample SAMN10132588, study PRJNA489261) | soil metagenome | isolation source: day1 control-silt loam soil ammended with composted manure from dairy cow... | place: USA | collected 2015-05-01
ATATTTTTGTTTCTAACTTATTTACTATTCAGGACAAGGAAAAGTATAATTATTTGGCTCTGAATTTGCAATTTTACCTAATCTATAAGTAATGGTAGTACTACTTTTATTACATAATCCATTACCTATAGGGTTAATATCTCCGTAAAAAGTACACTTTCCCCAAACTTTTTTCCAAAATCCACAATCACCGGATGTAGTCATATAGTCTTGAGAATATTCAATAAAATCAAATTTATCGGTATCTAAATAATCCGGAGAAGTCAGAAGATTATTAAATGTAACCACTTCGTCTGTAGTTTCCTCATAAGTAGTTAATACGTTCGTGGTTCTATTAACATCTGCAAAGTATAAAAAGTCGTTATTTTCAACTTTATTAACAATGTAACCACGTGCCCGTGTATCTCCGTCAACAATTACTTCGGTAACAGTTACTCCTTCGCTTGTGTCAGGGTCTACCAAATCAACAGATCTTCCCAGACTAATATCTGTACCATAAAAATCTAAAGCATACGCATAACCATCATCTTCTGTTGTAGCAGGTCTGCTTTGTAAGTCTGTGTTTTGTTCTGTGTTTTCTTGTTGTGGGTTATTTACCTCATCATTACTACAAGAGTATAAGCCTGTTGTTATTAGTGTTGCACCAAATTCCTAATGCAAAAATTTTGATTTTTTTCATAATATTTACGAATTTAAATAAATTAATAATTTGTTTTTTGTTAGCTAACTGAGATAAAATTACAAGAAAAAAAAAGTTAAACATTGTTAATAAAAAGTTAAACAAAAAAAATAATCACCTGATTAACAATCGTTTCATTTCTAAAAACATCTCTTAAAGGCTATACCCAAGCATAAAATAACAACCAAAAAAAGCTGTTTCGTTTTTGAAACAGCCTTTTTACATAACAATAAAATAAAACCTTATTAATTCCAGCCGCCGCCCAGAGCTTTATAAACAGACACCGTGGCATTAAGCTGTTGCATTTTTGTTTCAATCAATTCAAATTTTGCTTCCAATGCTTCGCGTTGTGTCAACAAAACTTCCATATAATCTGCCCGGGCCGATTTAAACAAATCGTTTGAAATACCGATAGACTGCGTTAAAGCATCTACTTCCTGCGACTTTAAATCGTAACTTTTTTGAAGGTTACTGATTTTAGACAAATTGTTTGCTACTTCGATATATGCAGTTAAAATGGTTTGCTCGTACTCATAAACTGCCTGAATTTGCTTTGCATTTGCATTGTAATACGCTGCTTTAATCGCATTTCTGTTTACAAGCGGCGCCACCAAATCACCCGCCAATGAATACAGCAAAGATTGCGGTTTAAAAATATAGCTTGGGTTGAATGCCTGATAACCAATACCTGCCGTAATACCCAATGATGGATAAAAACGAGCCTTTGCTGATTTAATATCTAATTTTGACGCTGCCAATTCCAATTCAGCTTGTTTGATGTCCGGGCGGTTTGCCAAAAGGTCTGAAGGAATTCCCGTATAAACAGTTTGCGGAACCAAATCAACAAATCCTTGATGGCTGCGTTCTACGTGTTGCGGAAAACGTCCTACCAAAAAGTTGATTCTGTTCTCGGTTTCTGTAATTTTCTGTTGGATTTCATATTGTAACCCAGTGGTTTTTAAAACCTGTGCCTGAAATCTTTTTACAGCCAGTTCATTAGTACGTGCCGATTGTTTCAATATTTTAACGATATCTAATGCACTGTTTTGAATTTGAATGTTTTGCTGAACAATTTCCAGTTCATTATCCAATGCCAGCAATTCGTAATACGATTGTGCAATTTCTGCAATCAGATTGGTTTTCATAAAATTTTGACCTTCCACCGTTGCCAGGTAACGATCTACAGCCGCTTTTTTAGCATTGTGCAATCTGCCCCAAATATCCACTTCCCAATCTGCATACGCCCCTATCATCAAATCGCTCAATGGTTCGGGCATTTCTTTTCCGGGTTTAATATCGGTAGTAGCTTCCATAGCTCCAATGTTTGTGTAACGGGCAATTTTATCTACGCCGCCGCCCACTTTTAAACCAACCGATGGAAGATACTCTCCTTTTCTTGCACGGATCTCGTTTTTAGAAATTTCAATTTCCTGCAATATAATATTCAGTTCCTGGTTGTTTTGTAATGCGGTTTCAATCAAGTTTTGCAGAGGAATATCAGCAAAATAATCTTTCCAGTTTATTTTTCCCGAATTGAAGGTATCACTTTGTACCGTACCAAAATTATCGGGAACAGAACGGTTTTCTGCCCGCTCTTCTATATTGATTGATTTACAAGCCGCCAAGGTTAAAAGCACGCAGGCAATACCTGCGTACTTATATATTCTTTGCTTATTCATAATTAATAAAGGTCTTTTGTTAATGGACTTTTGTTTTCGTTTTTAATCATTTTTCTGCCATCTGCCAGTTTAGCAAAAATGTAATACAATCCCGGAATAATAAGTACTCCGAACAGTGTTCCAAAGAGCATTCCGCCAAGTGCCGATGCACCAATTGTATGATTACCGATGGCTCCTGCCCCTCTTGCGAAAATCAGCGGAATCAACCCGGCAATAAAAGCAAAAGATGTCATTAAAATGGGACGAAAACGAACAGTAGCCGCTTCAATTGCTGCATCTAAAATGGTAGCTCCTTTTTGCCTTTTCTGCACGGCATATTCTACAATCAATACTGCATTTTTACCGAGCAATCCAATCAACATGATCAATCCCACCTGCGCATAAATATCATTTGCCAAGCCCATTGCTTTCAGCATAAAAAACGATCCGAAAACTCCAACAGGCAACGATAAAATCACGGCTAACGGCAAAATAAAACTTTCGTATTGTGCTGCCAATACCAGGTAAACAAAGATTAACACAACGCCAAATACATACAAAGCTTCATTTCCTCTTTGAGCTTCGTCAAAAGACAACCCTTCCCAAGCAATCTTGTAACCGTGCGGCAATGTTTTCAAAGCTGTTTCGTTAATTGCCTGGATAGCATCGGCGGTGGTGTATCCCGGTGCCGGAAGCCCACGAATTGATGCTGAATTGTACATATTGTAACGCGTAATTTCGTTAGGTCCCTGTGTCTTTTTCAATTTCATAAAAGAGGAATAAGGAACCATTTCGCCATGATCGTTTTTTACATACAGATTTAAAATATCCGACGGTAAACTTCTGAATTCGGGCGATGATTGTACATAAACTTTAAAGAATTGTCCAAAACGGATAAACCCTTGCTCATACGTACTACCAATTAAAATATTAAGATTTTCCATTGCCTTACCAATTGAAACACCTTTTTGCATGGCAGCATTGTTGTCAAATTCTAATTCGTATTGTGGGTAATTGGCTGCAAAAAAAGTAAACACACCGGTAAGCTCTTTTCGCTTGCTTAAATTGGTAATAAATTCTTTGTTGATTTTATCGAATTCGTGGTAATCGGTTGTGGTGTTCTGATCAAGTAAACGCATCGAAAATCCGCCCGATGAACCAAATCCGGGAATTGCAGGTGGTTCAAAAAATTCAATCACCGCACCCAATCCTTTGGTTTTTCCTTCCAGCTCCTCCATTATTTCTGTTACCGAATGTTCACGATCACCCCAACTTTCAAGGTTGATTAAACACGTTCCGGCATTAGAACCACGACCTTCGGTCATGATCTCATATCCAGCCAAAGAAGAAACCGATTCTACACCATCGACTTTTTTACAGATTTCTTGCAGCTTACGTGCTACCTGATTGGTCTGTTCTAATGTTGATCCCGGTGGGGTTTGAATAATGGCATAAATGGTTCCTTGGTCTTCACTTGGAATAAATCCGCCCGGTAAAAACTGGTTCTCTACATAAATTCCGGCACAAAAAATCAATAAAATTGCCCACGTTACTGATTTTCTGCTGACAATTTTTCTTAAAATACCAGCATATTTCCCCGTTAATTTATCAAACCCACGGTTAAAAGCATCGATAAAACGCGTAATTAAGTGTACTTTTTTAGGTTGGCCGTGAGTATTTTTCAGCAAGATGGCACATAACACCGGAGTTAATGTAAGGGCAATTACAGCCGAAATTACAATAGAGCTTGCCATGGTAATAGAAAACTGGCGGTAGAATGTACCTACAGGCCCGGTCATAAACGAAATGGGTAAAAACACAGAAACCATTACCATTGTAATTGCTATAATGGCTCCGCTGATTTCGCCCATTACTTCTTTAACCGCTTTATAAGGCGAACAATGCTTTTCTTCCATTTTGGCGTGAACTGCTTCTACAACAACAATTGCATCATCGACCACAATACCAATTGCCAATACCAATGCAAATAATGTTACCAAGTTGATAGACATACCAAAAAGCTGAATTACAAAGAACGCTCCGATCAGTGAAACCGGTACGGCAATAATAGGAATCAGCGTAGAACGCCAATCGCCCAAGAAAAGGAAAACCACTACGGCTACAAGGATAAATGCATCACGCAAAGTGTGAATTACCTGTTCAATAGACGCATCTAAAAATTGAGATACATCGTAACTTATTTTATAATCAACACCCGGAGGAAAATTTTGTTTCATTTCCTCTAATTTCAATTTAACCTGCTCAATTACTTCGTTGGCATTACTTCCGTAATTTTGTTTCAACATGATCGAAGCAGCCGGATCACCATCTAAATTAGAATAGATATCAAAAAATTCACTCCCTAATTCAACCTTAGCAATGTCTTTTAACTTGATGCTTTCTCCTTTTGAATTGGCACGGATAATAATCGCTTCGTATTCTTCGGGCGTATTGTATTGTCCTTTATAAGTAAGTACGTATTCTAACGATTGTGCTGCGATACCGGAACTTTGCCCAATTCTTCCCGGACGACCAATGATGCTTTGTTCGCCAATGGCATTCATAACCTCATCAACAGAAACGTTGTAAGCACGCATGCGCTCAGGGTTCAGCCAAACACGCATAGCATACCGACGGCTTCCCAGAATTTTTGCCTGTGCAATACCTGCCACCCGGTTGATTTCAGGAATGATATTTACAGTTGCGTAATTGTACAGAAATTTTTCGTCCATACTTTTATTTTTGCTGTACAAGTTCACGTACATCAACATACTTGGCTGGATAGGCGTTACAATAACCCCTTCTTTCTGAACCAGTTCGGGCAATAAAGGCATCACCTGATCTACCCGCGTTTTGACCAGTACCACAGCTTCGTTGGGGTCGGTTCCCGGTTCAAAAATAACATTCAGTGTGGCTTCGCCGGCACTTGTGGCATCGGTAGCAATGTACCGCATTCCCTGTACACCATTAATGGCATTTTCTAAAGTAATCAATGATGATTTTACCAATACATCGGCACTTGCACCCGGATAAGCAATAAAAACGCTTACTGTGGTTGGTGCAATCTGCGGAAACTGTGAGGTGGGCAACTGTTTAATTGCCAATGATCCCACAAAGAGGATTACGATCGATATTACAATGGCGAATACCGGTCTGTGTATAACTTTTTTAAACATATTTTACTGTTTTAATTATTCTGCATAAAGTTCAAGACTCGACATTGCCTTTTCCGGAGTGATGAATTTGTAAGATATTTTGTCGTTTTCTTTAACCAATCGCAAACCATCTAAAAGAATTTTGTCTTCTTTTTTCAATCCGGATGCAATAACATAAATATGCGGAATTTCAGCCGCGATTTTTACTTCGCGTGCTTTAACAGTATTGTCTTTTGTTACAACGAAGACATATTTTTTATCTAAAACCTCGTAGGTTGCTTTTTGCGGAATAAGCACCGCATTTTTTAACGGGGTGGTAATAACAACGTTTCCGGTTTCGCCAAAACGCAACAATCCTTTAGGATTAGGGAACGTGGCACGGTACGCAATGTTTCCGGTTTCGTTATCAAAATCTGCCTCAATGGTTTCCACTACCCCTTTATTTTCAAACATTTTGCCATTTGCCATTTTAAGATCAACCTGCAATAAACTATCTTTTGACTTGTTACTCATTTGATCTAAATATTCTGCTTCGGGCACATTAAAATAAACCCACATTTTGCTGTTGTCTGATAATTCAGTAAGCAAATCTCCTTCATCAATTAAACTACCCAAGCGCACGTGGAAACGATCAATAATTCCATCAAAAGGAGCTCTGATTTCGGTAAACTGTAAATGGGTATTCATTGCTGCCAATTCGGCTTTTGCCTTGTCGTATTTCGCTTTAGCCATAGCAAGCTCGGTAGATGCTACTACATTATTATCAAAAAGTTGTTTGGCGTTTTTGTATTCAATTTCGGCATAATTTACCTCTGCTTTTGCACGGTTTACATCTGCTTCATAAAGATTCGGCATAATTTTGAACAACAATTGTCCTTTTTTAACAAATTGCCCCTCATCAACAAATATTTTTTGCAAATATCCTTTTTCTTGTGCCCGGAGTTCAATGTGATTTATAGACCGTATCTGTGCTACATAATCTTCTAAAATCACGGTATCTTTTACTACCGGGCTTGTAACTGAAAGGGTAACTTTTTCGTTTTTTTCTTCTTTATTAGACTGGCAACCTATATGTAAAAAAGCTACAGTTAAGCTTAAAAACATAAGACTTTTCTTTATCATATTAATTATTTTAATGATTATTGAATTTAAATAAGTCATACGCTTCAGCATTCAATCTTTTAGAATGAATGTATGCGTAAAATCAAAAAAATCATTAAAAATCACAGTCTGATAACTCTGAATTTCAGGTACAGTGCATTGTTTAGTGAAGTGTAAAATTGTGAAAATTCAGAAAGAATCAACGCACTTTTTCTGCTGTGAAAATCAGCTACCGCAGAAGAAATAAAACGCGGTAAATCATTATATTTTAAAAGAGGTTCAATTTCCTGGAATTTAAGCGTTGTAGTGATTTCAAATTCGCTTTCAGAAATGTTCCCTTTTAAATGATCTACAAAAGTGTAATTAACAGAATCTTTATGAAAAAATTCGTTAGTTTCTCTGGTAAAATTGTTTTGTTCTAAAGGTTTTTGTACAGAATGAAGGTCCAAAGCGTTTAACTGCGTACTTTTCGAACCTAATGGTACTGCATACGACTGGTTTGAAAAATGCCCTAATACTACGATAAGTACGGCAGTTAACAAGAAATAATATTTCTGGAATTGATTTTTCATTCTGCGCGTAAAATTATTTAAAAGAATAAAAACGCAAACGGTGATTCATCCTAAATAAAAGTTAAATTAACAAGTGATTCTTTTAAACTTCTACAAACACCATTACTCAATATGTTGTTCGTTCAGCCATTTTGTATATTTTTCACGGTTTTTGGCGTGTTCTTCTAAAGTCGATGCAAATTCGTGGTATCCTAAACGTTCTACGCTTGCACAAAAATAAACATAATCGTGTTTTTCGGCATTTAGTACTGCATCAATGGAACTTTCATCGGGCATAGCTATTAAACCTTCGGGAATTCCTTTGTATCTATATGTATTAAAAGGATGATCTAACGCCAAATCTTTTAAATAAACCCGTTTAATGATCTGATCAAAATCATTGGTCAATGCTTTTTTGGAATAGACAACTGTGGGATCTGCCTGGAGCAACATATCTCGTTTTAATCTGTTTAAATAAGCCCCGGCAACCTTTGGACGTTCATCTACTTTAGCTGTTTCTTTTTGCACAATTGCTGCCAATGACGACACCTGAACGGGGGTTAATCCCAAAGCTTTTGCTTTTTCCTGACGTTCTGCGTTCCAAAAACGAACGTATTCTTTCTGTAAAATATTTCTGATTTTTAAAGGGGTGGTGTTCCAATAAACTTCATAAGTGTTGGGCATACACATTGCCAAGACATTGCTCTTGGTCATTCCCATTTCTTTCAGAAACTCAGGTTCGGTAAATGTTTGATATAAATCGGCAATTTCGGGTTCAACTTGTGAATCAATACGCTGTAACAATTTTTCTAAAGTTTCCTGATTGTTAAACGTTAAACGCACCGGCACATTGTAACGCAAATGTCTTACAATACGGTAATTGTTGTCACCGTTTTCTATAAGATACCTTCCGGGTGCTATGGTTCCTGCTTGACCTAATTTTGAAAAAAGACTTTCTAAAGACTCATAATTTTCTACATATTTTTTTAACGAATCCTGGATTTGAGCCTGAGTAGCATCTGTAGGAATGTGAACATACACGCTTGCCTGCGTAAAATTAGTATTTGGCGTAAAAGCTTTTCTGTACAGTGAATAGGCGAAACCCAAAGCAATTAAAATGCCGATTATTGCCGTGTAACTTATAAATTTATTAACTTTCATTAGGATTTATTAACTGATAAAGTGCTTCATCAACATAAGTGGAACCTGTTCTGTTCCATTGTTTTTTTACACCGATTAACTGGAAGCCAAATTTAGAAAAAAGCTTGATACTTGCTTCATTTGTTACAGCAACATTAACATATATTTGATGTAAGTTTAAAATGGTAAAACCAAAATTCAGTAGTAATTTTACCGCTTCGGTGCCTGTGCCTTTGTTTCTTTCTAAAGGATTTTTTATGACGATTCCCAAGCCGGCACGGTTGTTTTTCGGGTCAAAATCAAATAAATCGATTAATCCGTATAAACGGTGGGTATCATTTTCAACAATTGCCAAACGCAGTTGTTTTGCTTCATAAATATCCTGATGGCTGTTTTCTAAATAATTCTTCAACAACCACTTGGAATAAGGTGCTTGCGTATGACTGATTTCCCACAAGCTTTCGTCATTTTCAATTTCATATAAAAATGATAAATCTTCAGGTTCTAATGCACGCAGATAAATATGGTTTCCTTTTAAATTCATTCTTTTACAGAAATTTCTCCTTTAAAAACCTGTTTAGCCGGTCCGTTAAGCATCACATTAAAATATTTTTCCTGATCCTGGTCAAAGGTAATTTGCAAATCACCACCTTCTACCTGAACAGCGATTTTATTTGAAGTGGTTTTTCCTAAAACATTCATTGCAATGGCAACGGCTGTAGCACCCGTTCCGCAAGACAATGTTTCATCTTCCACGCCGCGTTCATACGTGCGGATTTTAAAACGGTCACTATTCAATTGTTCCACAAAATTGACATTGGTTCCGCCCGGAGCATATAAATCACTGTAACGAATTTGTTTTCCGTGGGTAAAAACATCAAAATTTTCTACGTTATTTACTACTGCTACATGGTGAGGCGACCCGGTAAACAAAAACGTAAAATCATCATTTATTTTAATTGATTTTTTATCCACATCAATCATTTGTAATGCAATGGTCGCGTTTTCATTTACTGTGGCATTATGCAACCCGTCAATTGCATTAAACGTGGTTTGCTTATCTATGATGCCTAAATCGTGTGCAAAAGCAACGATACATCTGCCGCCATTGCCACACATGGTACTTTCGTTGCCATCGGCATTGTAATACACCATTTTAAAATCGGCGGAGGGATCATTTTCTAATAAAATCAACCCGTCGCCACCAATACCAAATCTGCGGTCACACAAAAAATTAATTAACTGCACGTTTTCTTTAGGAAAAAATCCGGTTCTGTTGTCAATCATTACAAAATCGTTGCCGGTTCCCTGATATTTAAAAAAAGTCAACTTTTCCATGATACAAAGATACAATTATTAAAGCTTCGTTAAGATGTGTTAACAGGCGTTAAACCACTTTTAAGCAATTTTCATTTATCATAACTTTATTGTTAAATAAACAAACATTACATAAAACTATGAAAAATATTGGAACTATTTTGGCAACATCGTTGTTAAGTGGTGTTGTAACGTTGGGATCTTACAAATTATTTTTTGAAGATACTGCTTTTTTAAAAACCACTACGAACCTTACCACAAGTGCGCCTTTAAGAAATATAAGCAATACCGCTTTTGAAGCTCCTGATTTTAAGACAGCCGCCGAAAAATCAATTCACACGGTGGTTCACGTTAAAAATGTATCCTTTCGCAATACGCCCAGAAATCCTATTATGGAATATTTTTACGGATACCAAGGCGGACAAACTTATGCACAAGTGGGAACCGGTTCGGGAGTAATTATTTCTGAAGACGGATATATTGTAACCAATAACCACGTGATTCAGAATGCCAGTGAATTGGAAATTACATTGAACGACAACCGTACCTTTAAAGCAAAACTGATTGGAACCGATTCTAAAATGGACATTGCTTTATTAAAAATTAATACCAACGAAAAACTGCCTTTTGCCACTTTTGCCGATTCTGATGCCATCAATGTAGGCGATTGGGTGTTAGCTGTAGGAAATCCGTATAACCTGACATCTACCGTTACTGCCGGCATTGTATCAGCCAAAGCAAGAAATTTATCTGAAAACGGCATTCAATCATTTATTCAAACCGATGCTGCCGTGAATCCGGGAAACTCTGGCGGTGCCTTGGTTAACAGCAATGGTGATTTAATTGGCATCAATACCATGATTTCGTCTGCCACGGGATCGTATGTGGGTTATTCGTTTGCCATTCCGTCTAATATGACTCGCAAAATTGTGAACGATTTAATGGAATACGGCAAAGTACAGCAAGGTATTTTAGGCGTTCAGGGATTTGAAATCAACAGTCAGGTGGCAGCAGAAAACAAACTGAATTTTAAACACGGTTTTTATGTAGAAAATGTAACCAAAAATTCGGGAGCAGAAATTGCCGGTATTAAAAAAGGCGACATTATATATAAGGTAGATGACCGAACCATTAATTCGTTCCTTGATTTAAACAGCATTATTGCCACTAAACGTCCCAATGATAAAGTAAAAGTAATTTTAAAACGCAACAACCAAGAAAAAGAACTAATGGTTACGTTGTCTAAAAAAGAACTGGCACAGGTTCAGTTTAACGGATTTGAAATTGAAAATCTTTCTGCATCTGAACAAAAAGCATTAGGAATTGATTACGGTGTAAAAATAAACAGCATATCCAATAAACGCTTTAAAGCTTATGAAAACGAACTGAAAAATGCTGTTGTTTTAGCAATTAACGGCAACAAAATAAAAAATACAGAAATGGCAAATGAAGTGCTTTCTCACTTAAACGACCAACAGCTTCGCATAGATTTAATCACACCGCGAGGCGAACGGTTACGACTAATTTTATAAACTATTTAAAAAGTAGATTTTTGATTGAAAATCTACTTTTTTTATTATATGTACTTCTATATCATAAAATTTAATATTTTTGTACAACTTTTTAAATACAACACAATTTACACCACAAATGGAAAATAATTTATACGAAAAGGAATTGGCTTTCCAGGCAGACAGAAGAAAAGCTTGCGTAGAGTTTATTAAAATCGTTAACGATTTATGGTATGACAAATCAATTGAATTGGTTTTCTTTAGAAATCAGTTAATTGATCGTACAGTAAGCGATATTATCAACTTGCACGAATACGCAGTTAAGTTTGTTGAAAAACCAATAAATGTTTTCGACACTGTAGAAATTGCACGTGCCATTCAAACAGCAGATTTACCGCCTGCACGTATTGATATTGGTAAATTAACTTATGAATTCCATTTGGAGGACAACAAATACAACGATTCGTTATCATTTGTTGTTGACAAATTAAAGAATGCTAAAGACAATCAGGCAATTCAGCCAAAAGATGTTGTCTTATACGGTTTTGGACGTATTGGTCGTTTATTGGCACGCGAATTAATGGCTAAAATTGGCAAAGGTCAGCAATTGCGTTTAAAAGCTATTGTTACCCGCGATAAGAACGATGAATTATCATTAGAAAAACGTGCTTCATTATTGCGTTTGGATTCTATTCACGGAGATTTTGAAGGTTCTGTGGGTGTTGATGTTGAAAATGAATCATTAATCATCAACGGAACTCCTGTTCGTATGATTTCTGCTGCACAACCAGAAGATATTGATTACACACAATACGGAATCAATGATGCATTAATTATTGACAACACCGGTGTTTTTAAAGACGAAGCCGCTTTGTCTCGTCATTTAAAATCAAAAGGAGCAAGCAAAGTATTGTTAACAGCTCCGGGTAAAGGTGTTCCAAATATCGTTTACGGTGTAAATCACGAAAATTACAATATCGACGAAACACCCATTTGGTCTGCTGCTTCTTGTACAACAAATGCAATTACTCCGGTTTTAGCTGCTTTAGAAGAAACTTTAGGTGTTGTAAAAGGACATTTAGAAACAATACACGCTTATACAAACGACCAAAATTTGGTTGATAACATGCACAAAAAATACCGTCGTGGTAGAGCAGCTGCATTAAATATGGTAATTACCGAAACAGGTGCGGGTTCTGCAGTTGCAAAAGCGTTGCCAAGTTTAGCAGGAAAGTTAACCTCAAACGCCATTCGTGTACCGGTTCCAAACGGTTCATTAGTAGTGTTAAACTTAGAAGTTGGCAAACAAACTTCGGTAGAAGATTTAAACAAAATCATGAAAAAATACGCTTTAGAAGGCGAATTGGTAGAGCAGATTAAATACTCATTAAACAACGAATTGGTTTCTTCGGACATCGTTGGTACATCTGCTCCTGCGATTTACGATTCTAATGCTACAATTGTTTCTGCCGATGGTAAAAATGTTGTTTTATACATCTGGTACGATAACGAATATGGTTACAGCCACCAGGTAATTCGTTTGGCAAAACACATTGCCAAAGTTCGCAGATACGTTTATTATTAATAGACAAACCTAAATATTTAAAAGCCAGCTTTTCACAGTTGGCTTTTTTAGTTTATCTTAGCATAAAACTAAAAAAATGGCTCGTACACCATCAAATATGTTAGCATTAGGAACAATAGCTCCAGATTTTTATTTACCCGATACCAACAGTAGTGAATGGAAATCACTTAACGATGTAAAAGGAAATCACGGAACAGTAGTTCTGTTTATCTGTAATCATTGTCCGTTTGTTTTACACGTTATTGAAGAGATCGTTCGCATCGCTAATGATTATCGGGTGCAAGGCATTGGCTTTGTGGCCGTATCAAGCAATGATGCGATGGCTTATCCTGACGATGCCCCTGATAAAATGACCGAATTTGCTTACCAGAATAAATTCAGTTTTCCTTACCTGTACGATGAAACCCAGGAAATGGCAAAAAATTACAATGCAGCCTGTACGCCCGATTTTTATCTTTTTGACGCACAAAACAAATTGGTCTATCGCGGACAATTAGACGATTCGCGTCCACAAAACGGAATATCCATCAGCGGAAGCGACCTTAGAAATGCCATAGATTCTTTATTATACAAACGTTCGATAAATCCAATACAGAAACCAAGCATAGGTTGTAATATTAAATGGAAAAATAGCCTTTAATAATTAAAATGTTTATTACCTTTGCGAACACTATTTTTCTTTTTCTGATAAAAAGAAAGCTGTTTTTTTTAATAAAGCATAATTATACAATATTAAAACCCTTTATTAATCAAATAGTCATAAAGAAAAATGGATGTTTGATAAAAACATTAACCAACAACAATTTTTGTATTTAAAAAATCATGTTACACCAAAAATTTTTAAATCGTTTTGTAATTAGACAAGTTATTTGGGCATTTATAATTACTTATTTAATTGTAGCATTATATTTAGTTTTCTTTAAAAGCTGGGGGTTCTTAACACTCATTGTTCCGGTAATCTTATTTTATCTGGCATTTAAAGATGCTTTTCAAACAAAACACACCATTCGTAAAAACTATCCGATAATTGGTCGTTTACGATATATGTTGGAAGAAATCCGTCCGGAATTACGCCAGTATTTCTGGGAAGGCGAATTAGACGGAAAACCATTTAACCGTCGCGAACGCTCTATTGTTTATCAACGTGCAAAAAACGAAAAACAAACCGTATCATTTGGTATGCAAGACGATCCTAACCGTATTGGTTATGAATGGGCATCGCATTCTGTTTATCCAAAGATCATTTCCGACTTTAATTTCCGTACCTCAATAGGTAACGATCAATGTTCGCAACCATACAGTGCAAGTATCTACAATATTAGTGCGATGAGTTATGGTGCGTTGAGCAAAAAAGCGATTATTTCTTTAAACAAAGGAGCTAAATTAGGCGGATTTGCCCATAATACAGGTGAAGGTGGTATTTCACCTTATCACAGATCGGGCGGTGATTTAATTTGGCAGATTGGTACAGGGTATTTTGGCTGTCGGGATGAACAAGGTTTTTTTAACGATACCTTATTTGCCGAAAGATCTCAATATCCGGAAGTAAAGATGATCGAATTAAAATTATCACAAGGAGCAAAACCAGGACACGGAGGATTATTACCTGCTGAGAAAAATACGTTAGAGGTTTCGCAAATTCGTAACGTAAAACCTTTTACCACGGTTCATTCACCATCATCGCATTCAGCATTCAGCAATGCACTTGAGTTAGCTCATTTTATTGGAAAATTGCGCAAATTAAGCGGTGGAAAACCCGTTGGTTTTAAAATCTGTATTGGTAGAAAAGATGAATTTATTGACATTATAAAAGCCATCAGCGAAACAAAAATTTATCCCGATTTCATCACCATTGACGGCGCTGAAGGAGGAACAGGAGCTGCACCTTTAGAATTCATCGATTATATGGGTATGGCGTTATCTGATGCTTTGGTGTTTGCCAACAAAACATTAAAACAGTTTGGTGTTCGTCAACATATCAAAATATTAGCCTCAGGTAAAGTAATTTCAGCTTTCGATTTGGCAAAAAATATGGCATTGGGTGCCGATGCTTGTTATAGTGCACGCGGAATGATGTTTGCATTGGGTTGCATCCAGGCGTTACAATGCGACAGCGGACACTGTCCGGTGGGTATTGCAACACAAGATCCTTTGTTATATGAAGGTATGGATATTACCGATAAATCGGTTCGTGTGGCAACGTTCCATAAAAATACCATGAAAGCTTTTGGTGAATTTATCGGAGCCTGCGGTTTCTCTAAACCAAACGAAGTAAGTCCGGAAGTTTTCCACAAACGAATAGAACACGGCAAAAACATGTCGTTTGCAGAAATGTACTTTAGAGATGTTCCTGCAACTTAAAATAAAAAAAGGAAAGTTCTATGGAACTTTCCTTTTTTTATTTCATTTATATTTTGAAATATTTTTTGTGTAATCCCTCTTAAAATAAATTCGTTTTACAATCATTCAAAATCACTATATTTGCCATTTGGTTTTGTAGTTAAAAATAACAAAAACAAATCTGTAATTAAAGACAAATAAATTTAATGATCATAACAGGAACAATAGACCAAGTATCTCCGCGATTTTATTACAAAGAAGGCAAAAAAATTAATTATTTTGAGCTACTGGTTTCATATAATTTTTACAAAGGCATAAACCAAATTCTGCTTTTGGCAAAAGATTTTGACAAGCGAGATTTAAACAATAAAGAACAATTATTTGTCTTTGATTTTGATGCGGCTACAAAATTTATAAATAATAAATTAACCACCGATTTCTATCTGCACTCTTACAAAAAACTCCCTAAAAGTGAAGACAATCCCTTAATTGTCGTCCGTACTTATTTTGAGAAGGATAAGTTTGAAGTTTTACAAAAGCAAATTGTAAAAGGTAGAACAAAGGTTTTTGCTAGATTTACACCGATAAACAAAAGAGAAAACGATTTGTACTGTTACTTTTGGGAAGACAATCATTTTTTGATAGATATTAATAAAGTTTCTAAAATTCAGTTGAACTGTCGAAGTCTCCCCTATAAAGATAAATATATCAGCAACATTGAAGTTTGGCGAACTATGGAAAACGATAATTTTTTAGGAAGTATATTATAAAAAACTCCAACCAAAAGGTTGGAGTTTTTGTCTTTATTCCGTATCCAATAACACATTTAAAATCGCGATAGCGGCATCGGCAATTCTAGTTCCAGGACCAAAAACCGCCACGGCTCCGGCATCAAATAAATATTGGTAATCTTGTGTGGGAATTACCCCGCCCACAATCACCATGATATCTTCACGTCCGTATTTTTTTAATTCTTCAATCACTTGCGGAACCAGTGTTTTGTGTCCGGCAGCTAAAGAAGAAACACCTAATATGTGAACATCATTTTCAACAGCTTGCTTGGCGGCTTCGGCAGGCGTTTGGAACAACGGTCCCATATCTACATCAAAACCTACATCTGCATAACCGGTAGCAACTACTTTTGCTCCGCGGTCGTGCCCGTCCTGACCCATTTTTGCGATCATAATACGAGGTCGCCGACCTTCTAATTTAGCAAATTCATCTGCTAATTGCTTCGCTTTTGCAAAGTTATCATCTGATTTTATTTCTTTATTGTACACACCGCTAATGGTTTTAATTTGCGCTTTATATCTACCAAAAACTTCTTCTAACGCATCAGAAATTTCTCCTAACGTCGCACGATTTTCTGCTGCTTCAACTGCCAATTCTAATAAGTTTCCCTGACCTGTTTTTGCAGATTCGGTCAATTTTGCTAAACACTCTTTTACTTTATCATTGTTTCTTGTAGCTTTAATCGAATTTAATCGTTCAATTTGTTGTTGGCGAACCACCTGGTTATCTACTTCAAGAATTTGCAAAGGATCTTCTTTCTCTAAACGGTATTTATTTACTCCCACAATCGTATCTTGCTCTGAATCAATACGAGCCTGTTTACGAGCTGCGGCTTCTTCTATACGCATTTTCGGGATTCCGGCTTCAATAGCTTTGGTCATTCCACCATAAGATTCTACTTCTTCAATAAGTTTCCACGCTTTTTCTGCAATTTCTGCCGTTAAACTTTCAACATAATAACTTCCTGCCCACGGATCGACTGTTTTACAGATCTTTGTTTCTTCTTGAAGGAAAATTTGGGTGTTTCGGGCAATACGAGCCGAGAAATCTGTTGGTAACGCAATAGCTTCATCTAAAGCATTGGTGTGCAATGATTGGGTGCCACCAAAAGCGGCGGCGGCCGCTTCAATAGCCGTTCGGGCTACGTTATTAAACGGATCTTGCTCGGTTAAACTCCACCCCGAAGTTTGACAGTGGGTACGCAATGCCAATGATTTTTCTGATTGTGGATTGAATTGCTTTAACAACTTTGCCCAAATCATTCTACCGGCACGCATTTTGGCAATTTCCATAAAGTGATTCATACCAATTGCCCAGAAAAAGGACAAACGTGGTGCAAATTCATCGATTTTCATTCCGGCTGCTAACCCTGTGCGAACATATTCCAGTCCATCAGCAATGGTGTAAGCCAATTCAATGTCCGCAGTTGCACCGGCTTCTTGCATGTGATAACCCGAAATAGAAATCGAATTGAATTTCGGCATTCTTTTACTCGTATATTCAAAAATATCGGCAATGATTTTCATTGAAGGAGTTGGTGGATAAATATAGGTATTACGCACCATAAATTCCTTTAAAATATCATTTTGAATGGTTCCTGAAAGCAATTTCTCATCGACTCCCTGTTCTTTGGCTGCCACAATATAAAATGCCATAATGGGCAGCACGGCCCCGTTCATGGTCATGGAAACCGACATTTGATCCAGCGGAATTTGGTCAAAAAGGATTTTCATATCCTCAACCGAATCAATGGCAACTCCTGCTTTTCCAACATCTCCCACCACTCGATCATGATCCGAATCGTAACCTCTGTGGGTGGCTAAATCAAAAGCTACGGAAAGTCCTTTTTGTCCGGCGGCTAAATTTCTGCGGTAAAAAGCATTACTCTCTTCTGCAGTTGAAAATCCTGCATACTGACGAATCGTCCACGGACGACGCACGTACATCGTTGCATAAGGCCCGCGTAAATTAGGCGCAAAACCGGCTGCAAAACCTATCTGTTCTAAACCTTCTAAATCTGTTTCGGAATATGTCGGCTTTAGTTCGATGCCTTCGGCGGTTAAAAAGTTGGGTGTTGGGTGTTGGGAGTCAGGTGTCTTTTTTAACTTTTGACTTTCGATTTCCGACTTTTGACCTATTGTTATATGTTGTATGTTTTTTCTCATTTTGACACTAAAAAATATTATTTTTTTAAGCTTTTAAAAATTTTCTTCCCTACTGTTATTGTTAGAAGGAAAATCATTAATACAATAGATATTACTGAAAATTTATTTGACTTTTCAAAAACCCCAACCATTGAGGTTAAGAC
>SMEI01000059.1_pt1 | contig 17953 bp, 17 predicted proteins | sample 2456321 | NCBI WGS metagenome assembly SMEI01 (sample SAMN10132588, study PRJNA489261) | soil metagenome | isolation source: day1 control-silt loam soil ammended with composted manure from dairy cow... | place: USA | collected 2015-05-01
TTTCAGGTTTAGCAAAGAGTTGTATGCCACTTTGCACAGTGAGCGGTATTATTTTGGAAATCTGACACAAAATAAAAAAGACTTCTATTTTTCTGATTTAAACATTGATTATAAAGTAAATGAAAAATTGCGGTTGAGTTTTATACTGAATAACATTTTCAATACCGATACGTTTGTTTCTTACAGTTTAACAGATATTAGTGTTTCAGAAACAAGCTATCGATTAATTCCACAATATGCCTTGCTAAAAGCTGAATGGCGGTTTTAAGGCAAATAAAAAAAATTAATTGTTGAACTGAAAAAACACCGCTCAGTAGCGGTGTTTATTTTTTCTTAATGAATTTGTTGAACAAAAATTTAAAAACGGTTGATAAAACCAGCGTTTTTATGCCTTTTGAATTTTTTACCGTGCTGCCTAATGAAGCCAATCCTTGATGGATTAATTTATTAGGCGAAAATAATCCGGTAATGTCTTCGACATCATTCCCAATTTTCCGAATGCTTATTTCGCGTTCCAATCTAAGAATTTCTAACTCTTTATCAACCTCTTCATATGATGTGTAAATTTTTTTCATAATTAGTCAAAAAAGATTTTAGAAAATTTTTTAAGCACGGGAATGTCAATAATTGTCCTGCGCATATTATAGATAATAATTGCAAGGATGATGTAAAATCCACCAATAATTAAAAACCCGTAAGTGTTGTTATCTAATACTTTTCCTAAAGCAAATGCTGCAGCGAATGATAAGAAAAGCAACGATAACGCTGCAAGTAAGCTAATCGCAAAAATTTTTAATATGAAGCCTGTAGCTTTCGATACTACCTTAAATCCCAATAAAGAATAATAATCAATATTAGCATCTAAAAAAACCTTTGCTTCAGACTTCATATCCTGAAGATGTTGTTTTACCTCTTCATTAAATGCCATAGACTATTTTAATTCAGATTTAATATTGTCTGCAGCTTTATTGGTTAAATCTTTTGCTTTGTCAACTGCATTTGCTGCATCGCTTTTTAATTCTGCTAATTTACGTTCTAAACTTGCAATGACATCTTCTTTTTTATTGTCAGCTTTGTTGACCAATGTATTAAAAGATGATTCAAAATCAGCTTTTTTAGAAGAGATTAAACTTTTTACCTGATTTTTTAAATCATCCATCTTGTAGTTTAAATCGTCAGCTCCGGATTTAAATCCTTTAGAGATTTTTCTTCTTGTTTTTTCACCTTGTTCAGGTGCTAATAATACTCCGGCAACAGCTCCTACTGCTGCACCAGCTAAAATAGCTACTAATGTACTTCCTGTTTTTCCCATAACAAACTTTATTTAATTTTTTAAAATGATATAATAATACTTAAAAGTACGATATTTTTTTTGAATCGTTGTTAATAACCGGTTAAAATTTAATAGAAGGTAATTTTATAAGCCCGAAAAACTGTTTATATTTGCTTTTCAACAATTTAAATAATACAGATGCTTAAAACCAAATTAGGAATTTTCACTACCGTTTTTATTACTCTTGCAATTATTATTACCCTTTTATACGAATTTGACATACTGAACATTTCTGCTGATTTTATGGTTGGTGTTCGTTGGGCAACAGCTTTGGTTTTGATTATCAATGCGTTTTCTAAAAGAAATCTTACCACATGGATTATTAGCTGTATGATTTTGGGTATTTTCGTGGGAATCGATTTTCCTAATGTGGCAATAGCATTACAACCTTTAAGTAAAGGATTTATCAAACTGGTAAAAACTATTGTAGCGCCGATTATTTTTGCAACGCTGGTTTACGGTATCGCAGGACATTCCGATTTAAAACAAGTAGGAAGAATGGCTTGGAAATCCATGCTGTATTTCTTTTGTGCCACATCGTGTGCTATTTTTATTGGTTTGGGGGTAATCAACCTTACCAAAGCAGGAGTGGGGGTGGATATAGAAAGCATGCCCCATGAAGAATTACCGGTTACAAAAGGTATTGATCCTGTATTGGAAAGCCTGCCGGAACACGTTCACGGTGTGTATAAATTTACACATTTTATTTACGAATTGTTCCCGGAGAACATTGTACGGTCAATGTTTGAAAATCAGGTATTACAAGTAGTGGTATTCTCTGTTTTGTTTGGAATTGGCTTGGCAATGGTGGAAGAAAAGAAAAGAAAACCTTTGGTCGATTTTACCGAAAGTTTATCTGAAACCATGTTTAAGTTTACCAACATCATCATGTATTTTGCGCCTATTGGCGTAGGGGCGGCAATGGCATATACAGTAGGACATTTAGGGGTTGATATTCTTAAAAACCTGTTTATGTTGTTAGGGTCGTTGTATCTGGCATTGCTTTTATTCTTGTTGCTGGTATTTGTGCCGGTAATGATATTCTTAAAAATACCTGTTAAAAAGTTTATTGAAGCGGTGAAAGAACCGGTTTCAATTGCCTTTGCAACCACAAGTTCCGATGCTGCTTTGCCGAAAGCCATGAGTGCTATGGAAAAATTTGGTGTGCCGCGTAAAATAGTATCGTTTGTTATACCAACGGGTTATAGTTTTAATTTAGACGGAACATCACTGTATCTTTCCTTAGCATCGATATTTGTTGCACAGGCAGCCGGAATGCATTTAGATATCGGTCAGCAGTTAGGAATTGCTTTTACCTTAATGATCACATCAAAAGGGGTGGCAGCCGTTCCGCGTGCATCGTTAATTGTTTTAATTGCCACAGCAGAACAATTTGGATTGCCGGTATTTATCATAGCCGCTATTTTAGGGATTGATGAATTAATGGATATGGCTCGAACGTCGGTAAACGTTATTGGCAACTGTTTGGCAACGGTAGTTGTTGCGAAATGGGAAGGTGAGTTTGATGAAGAGGCTCCGTACCGTTTAACCGATGAGGTTTTGGATGAGATATAAATTACAAAAAACGGATTCAAAAATTGAATCCGTTTTTTTATGCCGATACCATTTTTAAACCGATAATTGATCCAATTAAGGTGGTTATAAAGAATATACGCCAAAAAGTGGTTGGGTCGTTAAAAATAAAAATACCAATTAAAACAGTGCCTACAGCACCAATTCCTGTCCACACGGCATAAGCCGTTCCTAAAGGCAGTGTTTGGGTAGCTTTCATCAGTAAAGCCATACTAACCACTAACGATATAAAAAAACCAGTGTACCAAAGATAGGCATCTGTTCCGGTAGCTTCTTTAGCTTTTCCCAAACAAGTCGTAAATAATACCTCAAAAAGTCCTGCAATGATTAAAATAATCCAGTTCATAATCCATTAATTTTAAAATGCAAAATTGAGGCTTTTAAATGGTATAAAATTTTACAATTGTTAAAAAATAAAAGCAATTATTTTATATCTGCACGTATCCTGCTCAAGCTTACCTGAGTTATCCCCAAATATGAAGCAATGTAACCTAATGCAACACGTTGTACTAAATACGGATGGTTTTTAATGAGATCAAGGTATCGTTCTTTTGCCGATTTAAATTGCAGGGAAATTAAACGTTCTTCGCTTTTTATCAGTTCTTTTTCAGCTAATTTTCTTCCCCAATTGGCAATTTCAATATTTGTTTGATACAATTTTTGGAGGACGTCAGAATGAATTTTATAAAAAACGGTTTCTTCTAAGAGCTCAATATCTTCATAACTTTTTTGATTATTAACATAGCTGTTCATAGAAAACACAGCGGATCCTTCAAAACCAAACCAAAAAGTGACTTCGCTTCCAGAAGTGGACGCATACGCACGAACGACTCCTTTTTTAATAAAGTAAATGGCTTTTTCTACCTTGTGGTGTTGCAATAAGAGCGTACCTTTTTGAAAGGTGACTTCTTTGGCATCTTGTTTCAGCAATTCTTTTGCGTGGGATGATAATGGATAAATGAAGTCTAAAATGCTGTTTAATTGCATAATGTTTATAGATATAAAAAGCGTACTTGTTTTTTAAGTACGCTTTTGTTTGATTATTCTTTACTCTCTACTTTAGCCCACGTATCTCGCAAACCTACCGTTTTGTTAAATACTAATTTTTCTGCTGTGGTATCTCTATCTACACAGAAATATCCTAAACGCTGAAACTGGAATTTATCGCCGTTTGTCGCCGTTTTTAAGCTTGGTTCTACATAACCTGTAATTACTTTTAACGAATCAGGGTTAATGTATTCCTTAAAATCAACTTCTTTGTTACCATCGGGGTTTTCGTGTGTAAACAAGCGGTCGTAAATACGCACTTCCGCTTCAACAGCATGCGGAACCGATACCCAATGGATTGTTCCTTTTACTTTGCGTTTTGAGGCTTCGGTTCCACTACCCGATTTGGAGTCGGCATCGTAAGTAGCGTGAATTTCGGTAATGTTTCCATTTGCGTCTTTTACCACGCTTTCACCTTTAATGATGTAAGCGTTCTTTAAACGCACTTCTTTTCCTAATGTTAAACGAAAAAATTTCTTGTCGGCATTTTCCTTAAAATCTTCTCTTTCAATATACAATTCTCTTGAAAAAGGAATTTTTCTAAACGTCAGTTCCTCTGCCTCGGGGTTATTTTCTGCATCTAACCATTCTTCCTGACCTTCGGGATAGTTCGTAATTACTAATTTTACAGGATCAAGAACAGCCATTACACGGTCGGTAATTTTATTTAAATCCTCGCGAACACAGAATTCCAATAACGAAACATCAATTAAATTGGTGCGTTTTGCAATTCCAATGGTATCGGCAAAGTTGCGAATGGCAGTTGGCGTGTATCCCCGGCGACGCATACCCGAAATGGTGCTCATACGCGGATCGTCCCAACCGGTAACGTGTTTTTCGTTTACCAGTTGTAATAATTTACGTTTTGATACAACCGTGTGCGATAAATTTCTACGAGCAAATTCGCGTTGTTTTGGTCGAACTTTCTCCTCATCGTAAATTTGATCTAAAAACCAATCGTACAATTCACGATGGGGTAAAAATTCCAATGTACAGAACGAGTGTGAGATTTGCTCGATATAATCGCTTTCGCCATGTGCCCAATCGTACATCGGATAAATTTTCCAATCGGCTCCGGTGCGGTGGTGCGATGCGTTAATGATACGGTACATAATCGGGTCGCGCATTAACATATTTGGCGATGCCATATCGATTTTTGCACGTAAAATATATGCACCTTCGGCAAATTCACCGTTTTTCATTCGTTCGAATAAATCCAGGTTCTCTTCAACTGACCGAGATCGGTTTGGCGAATTAACGCCCGGTTGTGTGGGTGTTCCTTTTTGTTGAGCAATTTCTTCTGCTGATAAATTATCAACATACGCTTTGCCTTTTTTAATTAAAAGTATTGCCCAATTGTATAATTCCTGAAAATAATCAGAGGCATAAACTTCCTGATCCCATTTGTAACCCAGCCATTCTACATCGCGTTTAATGGCATCAACAAATTCCTGTTCTTCTTTAGCCGGATTGGTATCGTCAAAACGCAAATTTACCGGTGCGTTGTAATCTAAGCCCAGTCCAAAGTTTAAACAGATCGATGATGCGTGCCCGATATGCAGGTATCCGTTAGGTTCCGGCGGAAAGCGAAAGCGTAATTTATCTTGTGGCAAACCATTTGCTAAATCTTCTTCAATAATTTGCTCTATAAAATTCAATGATTTTTCTTTTGTTGACATATTCTTGAATTAAGAGTACAAATTTACCAAAAAAATGTGGATTATTTTTGTGCAAGATTATGTTATAAAAAAGCATTAATTTTACTTTTTAAAATAAAGACAGATGGGAATTATTCGCTTAACAAATATCAGAGTTTTTACAAATCACGGTTGTTTGGAAGAAGAAGCTAAAATTGGATCCGATTACCGGGTTGATTTAGAAATCAAAGCCGATTTACGAAAGTCTGCCGACTCTGATGAATTGGCTGATACTGTTGATTATGTACATTTAAACCGGATTGTTAAAGAAGAAATGGCGATACGTTCTAAATTACTGGAACATGTTGCAAAACGCATTATTGTAAGAATTTTTAAGGAACTGCCCATGGTTTCAACAATTTTGCTGGAAGTTTCAAAAATAAACCCGCCCATTGGTGGTGATGTTGAACAAGTTACCATTGTAATGGAAGAATACCGGGCATAATTTTTGGCTTTAGGTTTTGAAATTTGATTTTTTGTAGTAGATTTGCAAACACATTACAAATGGCATCTTGTCCGAGTGGCTAGGAAGCGGTCTGCAAAACCGTCTACAGCGGTTCGAATCCGCTAGATGCCTCTTCAAAAAACCTTCAACTATTGAAGGTTTTTTTTATTTATTTCTCCTTTGCATCTTTCAAATGTATTATATTTATCTAAAAAATAATTGAAATGAAAAAAGCGGTTTTATTACTTCTGTTTTTTGGAATTGTTGCTTGTACGTCAGAATCGTTATCGGTTAAACAGGCAACGGCATTAATTAATGATCATACCGAGAAATATCCTTATTTTGAAAAAGCTACGTTACAGTTGGGCGAGCAAAAATTCAGGGTTAAAAAAGACTCTGTAGAATTGTCCGTCCTAAAAAATCTGGCGTCACAAGGCTTCATAACGTTTAATACACTAAATGCACGTAAAAAGCTGCTTTCTAAAGATTCTGTTCAGGTTGTAACTATTGCTTTAACAGCCAATGCTTCTAAATACGTTGTCAATCAGAAAAAGAATAAAGCCGAAATAAAAACCTTTTTGTTTACCATTCAGGAAAATTCTGATGTTCAGTTAGAACTGAATAATAAAACCAAAGCAACCGCAACCGCCAAACTTATTAAACAACCAACGCCTTTTGCCGGTTTGGTAAAAGATAAAAACGCCAATTCAGAATTCATCACCCAGAAGTTTGTGTTGAAATACAAAAAGGAAACCGGATGGTATGTACAAAAATGATCCCAAATCTGTTTTTTATCTCCATAAAAATTAAAAAAGACTTTAAACGGTAGCTTTATTTTACCTATATTTGGTTTTTAAGTATATTTTAACAAATAACTATAAAATTGATTATATGGGTATTTTTTCAAAAAAATCTATTTCATCATTAATTTCAGAAGCCAATGAGCAAGGCGAAGGCACCTTAAAGAAAACCTTTGGTTCTTGGGGACTTGTGGCGTTAGGAGTAGGGGCAATTATTGGTGCCGGTTTATTTTCGTTAACAGGTATAGCCGCTGCAGAAAATGCCGGTCCGGCTGTGGCACTTTCGTTTGTAATTGCCGCTTTGGGCTGTGCTTTTGCCGGTTTGTGTTATGCCGAATTTGCTTCTATGCTGCCTGTTGCGGGTAGTGCTTATACCTATTCGTATGCTACCATGGGCGAGTTTATTGCCTGGATTATTGGCTGGGATCTGGTATTAGAGTACGCTTTGGCATCGGCAACGGTTGCCGTAAGCTGGTCGCAATATTTTAATGAATTGCTCAAAGTGTTTCATCTTGAAATTCCTGTAGAATTTTTAAAAGGTCCGTTTGAAGGTGGTATCATTAACATTCCGGCAATTGTTATTGTTTGTTTGCTGTCGTTATTATTAATTCGCGGTACACAAGAATCGGCACGGGTTAACAATTTATTGGTTATTTTAAAAGTAACGGTTGTTGTGATTTTTATTGCTTTGGGCTGGCAGTTTATCAACCCGGCTAATCATGATCCTTTTATTCCTGCCAATGCGGGCGAGGAAATGGTTAAAAGTGGCGAATTGTCTTTTACAGCATTTTTGTCGAGTGAATATTTTGGAGAATACGGCTGGAGTGGCGTTTTGCGTGCCGCCGGTGTGGTTTTCTTTGCTTTTATTGGTTTTGATGCGGTAAGTACCGCAGCACAGGAAGCCAAAAACCCTAAAAAAGGAATGCCTTTCGGTATCATTGGATCCCTAATCATCTGTACCGTTTTGTACGTATTATTTGCGTATGTTTTAACAGGATTAGAAAATTATTTGGTATTTAAAGGCGATGCTAAACCTGTGGCAACCGCTTTTGCTAAAACAGGTTATCACTTTTTAAATACGGCATTGATTGTTACCATTATTGCAGGATATACTTCAGTAATTTTAGTAATGTTATTGGGGCAAAGCCGTGTGTTTTACTCCATGAGTAAAGATGGTTTGCTGCCAAAAATGTTTTCTGATTTATCAAAAAGACAAACCCCGTGGAAAACCAATTTGGTATTTATGGTATTTGTAAGCTTGTTTGCAGGTTTTGTACCGGTATCCGATTTAGGTCACATGGTAAGTATCGGAACCTTGTTCGCGTTTACATTGGTTTGTATCGGGATTTTGGTATTGCGAAAAACACAGCCCGATATAGAGCGACCGTTTAAAACACCATTTGTTCCGTTGGTTCCTGTTTTAGGAATTGTTGTATGTTTAATCATGATGGTTTCGTTACCGGTTGAAAGTTGGGAACGTTTGGCAATTTGGCTGGCATTAGGTTTGGTGATTTATTTTGCATATAGTAAAAAACACAGTAAGCTGAATAATTAGAATGTTTAATTGTAATATGTGATGATCCTAAAAACGCCTGTTTCAGTTTTTGAAAACAGGCGTTTTTTTAAATTAACTATAAATAAATCCAATAATAATTAAGATTACGCCTAAAACGGCTAATATATAAGGTAGGTACTTTTTCATTTTTTATTTATTATTAGTAATAACACGCATAGTTTATATAAAAACTACGTGTGGTTTTACAAGATTACACACATGGTTTTGCCTAAAACCTAACGTGCTTTAATACAAAAGCACGCCTGTTTTGTAGCAATATAACTTACCCAAGTTTATTTACCTAAATACTGTTCTAATTTTTGTTGATGAATCAAAGCACCCGTCCAACGATCAACAAGTTTTCCGGTTTTGTCAAACAATAAAAAAGTAGGAGTAGCATTTTCTTGATATTGAATATAAGCATCGGTATTCATAAAATCTTCGGCATAAACCACTGCCCAGTTTTCAGTGCTTAAAGCTCCAAACTGTTGGTAAGTTGCCGCATCTGGACTTTCTAATACGCTTACTGCTTGTAGCTTGTCTGCATATTTATCTGCAAAATTTTTAGTGATAGGAAATGCTTGATTACTGTTAGGGCAACTTACCGATGATAAATCAACCAAAACATATTCTTTATCTTTGTTAAAATAATCGCTTAATTTTTCTGCTTTTAAATCTTTATCTAACACATTTATATCAATAAAAGCATCTCCTTTTATTAAACGTTTGCTTTGCGATGCTAATAAATATTTCTTGCCTATTGGGGTTTGTTTTTGCTCGTCGGTCATTTTATTATACACTGCTTTGTAAAACGTTTTGTCAAATGCAGTGGTATTGTATGGTAGCAATGTCCATATATAGGCGTTATCAAAATTATTTAAGATAAAATCAGCTTCTATTTGTTTTAACTCTTTGGTTAATTGGGTTCCCAAACCATTTGTGCCAACATATTTTTCTTGTACTTCGGCTTTTTGCCATTCGGCAGTTTGTTGTAAAGCAGTTATTTCCTGTTTTAAAGCTTCAGCTTTTTTGTGAATTGGCATTTGCAGTTCGTCTAATTTTGCTTTTATATCATGATGTTTAGAACCAGTTACTTTTACGGCATAGGGAAAATCATTCTTATTTGCGTTTATTTCTATGATTTCATTAGCTACAAATAACATGGTGTAATATGGTTGGTTGTTTTCTACTACATATATAGCATATGTATCAGGAGTTTCGGAAACTTCGGCTGTAAGTTCTACTCTGCCTTGTGCTAATGTTTGGTAGGCATAGTTGTTTGTTCTGTTGTGTTACTTGTTGTAGTTGCATCGTCATTACTACAAGAGAATAAGCTTACTGATAAAATTGCAGCTCCAAAAAGAGCGAATACTGATAATTTGATATTTTTCATATCTTTTGTTTAATTTTATGCAGTTTTGTTTTTATTATTTTATAAAACTGCGGTTAAATAATAGTTTTACAGATACTCCGCTGTAATCGGGTTTTAAAATTTGTTTAATTTTAGGTAAATGCCTTTAATTTTTTTGATTTTTTGTTTGTTTCGGTGCAAACGGTTTACGTCACTGTCGCTACGTTTGCTTGGGTGTTTTTTACTACTTTTTTGTTTTTTATCTATTTTTAAGGTTAAACGTTATTATTTTTTTGTTTAGTAACTCTAACAGAGTTTTAAACTCTGTTAGAGTTAGTTTATGTTCAACTTTATAACAAACAAACGGTTGTCATGCAGAGGCATTCGGGGCTTATTTTATAAATCTTTCAACAAGCTTAGGATAACAAACCGTATGTTTGACTTTTGACTTTGTTTGTCCTCGACAAGCTCGAACTGACGGATTTTCGACTTTATTGGTTCTCGATACAAAACCTTTCAGATTTTTACTCGAACTGACGTTTAACTTTTTAATTTGTTTCGCAAAACCGGCATTCGCGACTACCGGCCTCCGAAACAAATTTTTATATTGTTTTGGTTATTAGCTTTTAGTCGTGATGTCCAAAGTCGTTGGACGTTATGACTTTATAGTTCTCGACTTCGCTCGAACTGACGAACTTTTGACTTTATGACATTCGACTTTAAGACTTTATTACTATTTAGCTGATAGTTCTACTGCCCCGGCATACAACACCGCTTGGGTTAAGCTGTATTGTGCCCCATACGCAAAAGCAATGTTTCGGTTTCCATTTAGTTTATCATCATCGCCGTTACCGTTGCTGTGCAACACAAACAACGTTTCTATTAAATGGCGTTCGTTTTCGTTGGTAATTAACCCTATGGTTTCGCTGTTAAAACTATTGCTTAGTATAGCGTAAATGGCTTGTTTGGTTTCTCTGGTATAAACCAATTGTTCTATAAAATCTACATCTGCTTGTTCTAATACCAACAGTTGTTCGTTATTTAGTTTTTCGTATTTATAGGTTTCTTGTGGTACATAATTAAGTATTTGCCGGTTTACGTGCTGTTCAAACCGCAGCAGGTTTTCCTGATACGTGTGCTGTTTGTCATATACAAAACTGTTTAAAATGCTTTGATACATTTGGTAATTGTTTGCCTTAACACCTTTTGCTTGTTGCAAAGTATTGGTTGGGTTGTTTGTTTGTGTTGCGAATACTTCGTTGTCTGTTTCGCAGGCGCTGCATAAAGCAGCAATTGCTACAGCCCATAAAAAATATTTGTTCATTTTGTGTCGGAATTTTTAATGGAGCTGCCCGGGTAGCTTTTTGTTCTGTTGCAAATATGAAACGATTTTAAAACAACGGGCGGAAAAATTATCCGGATTTAAACAAATGGATAATTTGTTCCCTTTTTTGGACAATTTATTCCCCCTCTGGATTATTTTTCCGTCCATAGATTGCCTTTTTTTGAATGTTATTAATTTTAAAATCAGTTCGTTATGAGGGAAAAGAGTGCTGTTTGTAATTTTTTTGTATTTTTGTGCGGTTAGAAAAAAATTTATACATGTTTTTTAAAAAGTTGGACAATTTATTCCCTGTGTTGGATAATATCTTCCCTTTCTGGATAATTTTTCTGTTGCCGTTTTGCTCGTTTGGGCAAACAACGGCAGATTCTTATACAAACCTTTGGGAAGTAATACAAAACGATACCGTTTCTAACCAAAAAAAATACCCTATTTAGACGTTTATTACCAAAAAGCCCGTGCCGAAAATAACCAGTTAGAGCAGTACCGTGCCTTAGAAAAAAAATCGTATCTGGTGCCGTTTGCCGATGCCGCCGTGTTGCTGCACCAAATGCACCCTTTGGTACAAAACATTGACAACGACAGTATAAAAGGCGACTTTTTAAACCGAAGTACGGTGTTTTATTATGATAACCGCGATTTTAAAAATGCGTTGTACTATGCCATAGAGTCCGAAGCTTTTAACGAAGAAATAAACAACCTGTACAATTTAAATGCGGTACGCATTACAATAGGTAATATTTATAACCATACACGCCATTACAACAAAGCTATTGCCTATTTTACACAGGCAAAGAACTATTACCAAAGCAAAAAAGACTATAACCACCTTAGAAGTTATATTGTTACCTTATATTGTTTAAGTAAAACCTACTGGAAGTTACAAGATATTGATAAGTTAACTACTACTATAAAGGAAAGCGAACAAGCTATTAAATTTTTAAAACCTAAACACAAACAATTAGAAACCGCTTATTTAGAATATGCAAAAGGCGGCCTGGCGTTTTTGCAAAAAAACAATGTAGCTGCCCAACAACATTTTACAAAAGCATTGCCCGCCATACAGCAAAACGGCGATTTTACCAATGAGCACGTTATGTATTTGTATTTGGGTAAAATATTGTGGCAGCAAAACCAAAAAGCCGAGGCTATGGCATATTTTACAAAAATAGACACGCTTTTTCATAAAAAAAAGTTTTTAAATTATGAGTTGCGAGAAACGTACAACTATTTAATGGCGTATTACAAAGAAACAAACCAGCAACAACTGCAATTTCAGGCTACCGGAAGCCTTATGGCTTTAAACCAACAGTTTGAACAGGAACAGAAAAACATTACCAATATGCTGCACGTAGAATTAGACGACAAAAAACTTAAAAATAACCAACTACACTTGCAAAAACTGTTAAATAAATACAATTTTTGGATCAGTGTTTTAGGAGGTGCTTTGTTAATAATAGCAGCTTACTTATTTTGGAAAAAGTATAAAAAGAGGCCATACCAGGCGGAAAGGAATACCGCAATAACAGCTAAAAGAGCTATTGATGAAGCCACAAACAGCAAAACATTAGATGTTGAAAAAATTGCAATTGAAGATAAAGAAAGGGCCAACAATCAAATTGTTGAAAAAAGTGAAAACCCAATAGCCGAAAGTGTTGTTGAAACTACAAGGGAACTGCCTGAACCAAAGGAACAAGAGCAAAAACCGGCGAGATTATCACCAACCGAACTACGTTTGAGTGAAGGTTTAACGCATTTTGAAAAAGAAAAAGGCTTTTTAGCACCTACAACCTTAGACGATTTAGCAAAAAAACTAAATACGACCCGCAGTACACTTTCCCCATTTTTAAACGAATATAAAAACGGTTTTAGTACTTATATTAATAGCTTACGCATACAGCAAGCTGTTATAGATTTAAAAGCAGATAAAAAATTACGAAAAAAAACTATTACAGAACTGGCAGCAATCTATGGTGATTTGCATCCCAAAACATTTGCCAGTTTATTTAAGGTGATTACAGGTGAAAACCCTACTGTGTTTATCGAAAATTTGGATAAAGAAGATAATCATTTTTAGTTTATAAAGCAAAGCAGCGAATCAAGGGCTTGTTTGTTCTTCTCTGACAATCTCAAAAATCTGTGCATCAGTGGCTATTTTATAATGAACAATGAGTTTTTTTAGTTTTAAAGTGTTAATTTTACGCCAAATAGTTTAACAATGAAACGGGTACTCATTACAGGTGCAGCAGGTTTTTTAGGGTCGCATTTGTGCGATAGGTTTATCAATGAAGGTTTTTACGTAATTGGTATGGACAACCTCATTACCGGCGATTTAAAAAACATAGCGTATTTATTTAAAAACGCATTTTTTGAGTTTTATCATCACGATGTAACAAAATTTGTGCACGTACCCGGTAATTTAGACTATATTCTGCATTTTGCCTCGCCTGCAAGTCCCATTGACTATTTAAAAATTCCTATTCAAACCTTAAAAGTAGGTTCGTTGGGAACACATAATTTACTGGGATTGGCAAAAGCTAAAAATGCCCGGATTTTAATTGCGTCAACTTCCGAAGTTTACGGCGATCCGCTGGTGCATCCGCAAACCGAAGATTATTACGGCAATGTAAACGCCATTGGTCCCCGTGGCGTGTATGACGAAGCCAAGCGTTTTCAGGAATCACTCACGATGGCGTACCACAATTTCCACGGATTAGAAACACGAATTGTGCGTATTTTTAACACCTATGGCCCCAGAATGCGTTTAAACGACGGGCGTGTGATTCCGGCTTTTATGGGACAAGCTTTGCGGGGCGAAGATCTGACGATTTTTGGCGATGGAAACCAAACGCGTTCTTTTTGTTATGTAGATGATCAGATTGATGGAATTTTTAGATTGCTGATGAGCGATTATCATTTACCTGTAAACATTGGCAACCCGTATGAAATCACGATAAATGAATTTGCTCAGGAAATCATTGAATTAACAGGGACCCGTCAGAAGATTAGTTACAAGCCGTTGCCGGAGAACGATCCGTTGCAGAGAAAACCCGATGTTTCGTTAGCTAAAAAAATATTGAACTGGGAACCAAAAATTGATCGTAAAATTGGTTTGCAAAAAACGTTTGAGTATTTTAAAACGCTGTCTGCAGAAGAATTAAAAAAAGAAGAACACAAAGATTTCTCTAAATATATTTATTAGTGAAACGGCAAATAGGTAGATATTCCAAGTATTTAAGACCCATTACCATAACATTTGATTTGCTTGTTTTGGTATTGTTGGGTATTTGGTTGTTGCCGTTATCGTTTCAGCTGTTGTATTTTTACCTGTATCTGGCTTTTTCTTGGATTGTAATATCGGTAATTACAAAATTTTACCAGGTGTATCGTTTCACAAAGCTGATCCAGATTGCACAAAAAGCCATAAAACAACACTTCCTTTTCGGTTTAAATCTATTTGCATTAAACGGATTGTTTACCTTAACCCATGCGTATTGGTCAGTTACCAACTATCTTTTGTTTACGGCATTGGTCATTATCCCGGTAAAATATCTGGTTTTTTATCTCTTAAAGATTTTCAGGAAGTATTACAGGGGAAACCTGCGTAAAATTGTGGTAGTTGGGCACGACGATTTAACCGGAAATTTTCTCAAATTTGTTACAACCAATGCCGATTACGGTTATTTATTGTGTAAAAGCTTTTCGCTACTCAATACGCCGCCAGCCGAAATTATCTCTTACTGTAAAGAAAAAGATATTGATGAAATTTATTTAAGTTTAGAAAAAACAACTACTCAGCAAGTTTCTTTTTTTATTAATTATGTAGATAACAACTTAAAACTTTTAAAGTTTTTACCTTCAAAAAAAGATTTGCTTTCTGCCAATTTAAAGGTCGATTATTACGGAGTAATTCCGGTGATGCCTTCAAGAACCACTCCGTTAAACGATCCTGTAAATTATTTTATAAAGCGTGTGTTCGATATTTTTTTCTCGCTGTTTGTTGTTGTTTTTGTGATGTCTTGGCTTATACCTTTGGTGGCACTTTTAATACGGATAGAATCAAAAGGACCTATTTTTTTTAAACAAAAAAGACACGGACTGGATTACGAGGAATTTAACTGTTATAAGTTCCGGTCGATGTTTGTCAATGAAAAAGCCGATATAGACGAAGCCGTGAAAAACGATCCCCGCATTACAAAAATCGGTGCTTTTTTACGACGCACAAGTATTGATGAAATGCCGCAGTTTTTCAATGTTTTGATAGGAAACATGTCGGTTGTAGGGCCGCGTCCGCACATGTTGAACTTTACCGAGAAATATGCTGTGAAGGTGAACAAATTCAAAGCCCGCCATTTTATAAAACCCGGAATTACCGGAATGGCACAAACGCATGGCTACCGGGGCGAAATTGAAAACGATACCGATATCATCAACCGCATCAAATACGATATTTTTTATATGGAAAGCTGGTCGCTTCTGCTTGATGTAAAAATTATCTATCTAACCATTAAAAATGCGATCAAAGGCGAGAAAAAAGCCTATTAATGATTTAAAAATCTTATTTTTGCAACTAAAATTACAACATAACAACATGAATATTTTACTATTAGGATCGGGCGGAAGAGAACATGCTTTGGCTTGGAAAATCACACAAAGTTCAAAATGCAGTCAATTATTTGTAGCACCGGGCAATGCCGGAATTGCTCAAATTGCAACCAACGTGGCGGTAAATCCAACAAATTTTGAAGCGGTAAAACAATTTGTTTTAGACAACCAGATAAAAATGGTGGTGGTTGGCCCCGAAGATCCGCTGGTAAAAGGTGTTTATGATTTCTTTAAAAACGATACCGCATTAAATAAAATTCCTGTTATTGGTCCGTCAAAACACGGTGCCGAATTAGAAGGCAGTAAAGAATTTGCCAAACAATTTTTAGTAAAGAACAATATCCCCACAGCTCGTTACCAGGCTTTTACAAAAGATACGGTTGAAGCAGGTTGTGCGTTTTTAAAAACTTTAAATCCTCCGTATGTTTTAAAAGCCGATGGTTTGGCAGCAGGAAAAGGAGTGTTGATTTTAAACGATTTAGCCGAAGCCCAGAACGAATTAAAAAATATGCTGGTTGATGCCAAATTTGGAGATGCCTCATCAAAGGTGGTGATTGAAGAGTTTTTAGACGGAATTGAACTTTCGTGCTTTGTTTTAACCGATGGAAAATCGTACAAAATATTGCCAACAGCCAAAGATTACAAACGAATTGGCGAAGGTGATACCGGTTTAAACACTGGCGGAATGGGAGCTGTTTCGCCGGTGCCGTTTGCCGATGCCGAATTTATGCAGAAAGTAGAAGAACGTATTGTAAAACCTACCATTAACGGGTTGAAAAACGATGCAATTGAATACAAAGGCTTTGTTTTTATCGGATTGATCAAAGTAGGAAACGATCCGTTTGTGATTGAATACAACGTGCGTATGGGCGATCCGGAAACCGAAGTAGTGATGCCTCGTATAAAATCGGATATTGTAACGCTTTTTGAAGCCGTTGCCAGTGAAACATTAGAAAATGCAACATTAGAAATTGACGAACGCACGGCTACTACGGTAATGATGGTTTCGGGCGGATATCCTGAAGATTATGAAAAAGGAAAAGTAATTACTGGTTTAGATCAAGTAGAAAATTCGATTGTTTTTCATGCAGGAACAACAGAAAAAGCCGGAAACATTGTAACAAACGGCGGACGTGTAATTGCAGTAACATCATATGGTGCTGATTTTAAAGCAGCCTTAAAACAATCGTACCAAAACGTAGAAAAGATTGATTTTGAAGGGAAATATTACCGAACCGATTTAGGTTTTGATTTGTAGTGATAAAACTTAAAGTTTTTTAATACACGAAAAAAACGAACGTAAGTATAATTTGTTAATTTTCGAAACCCACAGGTTTTTAAAACCTGTGAGGTATTGACAAAAATAAATGAGTTTTCACTTTTGTAGTGTATTAATAGTTATATTATTGTAAAAAATAACCCCGCCAGAGTTGTAACTCTGGCGGGGTTGTTTTTTACCTGCTTTTTTCATTAAAAATTACTTTATTTCATAAAACTCATCAATAGTAGACAAGTAACCTGTAGAATGTATGATATCTATAATTTGGTTTTCTTTTCCTGGTGCAGTTAATAAAGTCTTGTAGAGCATAGTATCTGTATCAATCTTTATAGGACAATTTTTACAGTCTTTAATTTCGATAAATCTATCAGTGATGACTTCAAATTTTAGGGATTTATATTTAGACTGTAAACGTAAACTATCTATTGTTTGTTGAATTCCAAATCCAAAATCTGAATCAACTTCATAAACACCATTATCATTTTTTAATAATTCAAACTTTTCTTCGCTTGGTCGTATAAATAGTATTTGGTTTCCTTCAAAAATAGGTGATTCAGTTTCAACGGAACTATTAAAAATTGTAGGAAAATCTATCTTCCATTTTTCATCAATAGAATTCCAAGTCAAATAAGGACCGTCAAATCCTTCTAAAAAAGTAATTTCATAATTACCTTTCGAGTCTATAGTATAATTAGGCTTTGTGCCAAGCTCTTGCGTATGAAAACCTAATTGTTTAAGAGTTTCCCAATCATCTTCGGCAGGTAATCTGTTATAATCTAATCTATATTTTTCAATATTTTTAATAAGATTGTTACCTAATGCTATATCTTGTTTTCTTGTTATTTCTATAGGAAGGTTCTGGTAAATTAAAATTACTACTACAAATAAAAGAAGAACTCCTAAGAA
>SMEI01000060.1_pt1 | contig 17626 bp, 17 predicted proteins | sample 2456321 | NCBI WGS metagenome assembly SMEI01 (sample SAMN10132588, study PRJNA489261) | soil metagenome | isolation source: day1 control-silt loam soil ammended with composted manure from dairy cow... | place: USA | collected 2015-05-01
AAGGTTTACAATTTTCTTATTATAATTTTAAGAAAAACTAAAAGGCCTTTTTACTAAATTTAAAGTTTGAAACACCTTAACACTTTAAGGTTAAAAAGATATTGCTATGAATAAAATAAAAATATTGTGGGTTGATGATGAAATAGATCTGTTAAAACCACACATTCTTTTCTTAGAGAAAAAAGGTTACGAAGTAACTACAGCAACAAACGGGCAAGATGCTATTGATTTATTTGATGAAGAAAATTTTGATGCTGTTTTTTTAGATGAAAACATGCCCGGGATTACAGGTTTGGAAACTCTTTCTGAGTTAAAAGAAAAAAAATCGACCATACCTATTATAATGATTACAAAAAGCGAGGAAGAATATATAATGGATGAGGCTATTGGATCTAAAATTGCCGATTATCTGATAAAACCTGTAAATCCAAACCAGATTTTGTTGAGTTTAAAAAAGAATTTAGATCATTCGAGATTGGTTTCTGAAAAAACATCTTTAGACTATCAAAAAGAATTCCGAAAAATAGCCATGGATATGATGCAGGCAAATTCGCATCAAGAGTGGGCTGATTTATATAAAAGATTGATTTTCTGGGAAATGCAACTTGAAGTAATTGAAGATCAAAACTTAACAGAAATTTTAGAACAGCAAAAAGAAGAAGCTAATATTCAATTTGGAAAATTTGTTGAAAAAAATTACGAAGATTGGATCAATAATGATGAGGAAGCACCCTTGTTTTCACATAAATTATTTGTTAGAAAAGTAGTTCCCGAACTAAGAAACGATGAAAATGTGCTGTTTATTGTTATAGACAATTTACGATACGATCAATGGAAATCTTTTGAATCTATTGTAAACCAGTATTATAAAGTAGATAAAGAAGATTATTATTATTCGATTCTGCCAACAGCAACACAATATGCACGAAACGCCATTTTTTCCGGTTTAACTCCGTTAGAAATGGAAAAACAATTACCCCAATACTGGAAAAACGATGTAGATGACGGTGGGAAAAACCTGTTTGAATCCCAGTTTTTAGATGAACATTTAAAGCGTTTGCGTTTAAATATTAAACACGAATACCATAAAATAACCAATTTAAAAGACGGTAAAAAATTGGCAGACAATTTTAAATCAATGAAAGACAATAAACTAATAGCTTTGGTTTATAATTTTGTTGATATGATTTCACACGCCAAAACTGAGATGGAAGTAATAAAAGAATTGGCATCAACAGATAAAGCTTATCGGTCATTAACGCAAAGCTGGTTTAAAAACTCTCCTTTACTGGATATTATACAACAAGCACAAACAGCAGGATTCAAGTTAATTATTACCACCGACCACGGAACCATAAATTGTAAAAATCCATCGCAGGTAATTGGCGACAAAAACACCAGTCTTAATTTACGTTACAAAACAGGTAAATCATTAACTTACGAACCCAAAGATGTATATGTGGTAAAAGATCCTAAAAAAATTCAGTTACCGGCAATAAACATCAGCAGTTCGTTCATTTTTGCTAAAAGCGATTATTTTTTGGCGTATATTAACAACTACAATCATTACGTAAGTTATTTTAAAAATACCTATCAGCACGGAGGGATCTCTTTAGAAGAAATGATTGTACCTTTTATTACCCTAACACCTAAAAAATAAAATGAAAATAAAATATTCGATTGACGATTTGGATTATGTCGCACAACAATTGATCGACAACAGCACGTTCAAAACCTGGCTTTTTAATGCACCAATGGGCGCTGGCAAAACCACGTTAATAAAGGCGTTAGCGAAAAATCTGGGGGTTAACGATCTGGCTAACAGTCCCACATTTTCAATTGTTAACGAATATTTAGGTAAACAAGGTAAAATTTATCATTTTGATCTGTACCGGTTAAAAAATGAAGAAGAAGTTTATGATATGGGATTAGATGAATATTTTTATGAAGATGCCTGGAGTTTTGTTGAATGGCCTGAATTAGCAACAACTATTTTACCTGAAAACACACATCAAATAACCATTGAAATCATAGATGAGCATACACGAGAATTAAATTTTGAATGATTATGGATATAACGAGCCCCTTTTCAAAATCGCAATTAATTCCGCAAGAGGAGAAATTAGAAATCCGCAAAAAACGCGGACAGCTTTTTATTGGTATTCCCAAAGAAGATTTTAAAATTGAAAAAAGAATCTGCTTAACACCAGAGTCTGTCAGTATGCTTGTAAAAGCCGGTCATAAAATTTTAATCGAAGCCGGTGCAGGTAAAGAGGCAAGTTATGATGATAAAAAATACAGTGAAGCCGGTGCAACCATAACACATGATAAAGAAAAAGTATTTGGCTGTCCAATTGTTTTAAAAGTAGAACCGCCTACTCTTGACGAGATAAAGTTGATGAAACCCAAAACGTATCTGTTTTCGGCATTACAACTTAAAACCCAGCAAAAGGACTATTTTGAGGCGTTACAAAAAAAGAAAATCACCGCTTTGTGTTACGAATTTATTAAAGACCGTTACGGAGCGTACCCGTTTTTAGATGCCATAAGCCAGATAGCAGGCATTGCTTCTGTCCAAATAGCAAGTGAATATATGTGTAGTATGAACGGTGGTAAAGGATTGCTTTTTGGAAACGTTACAGGCGTTCCGCCAACCGAAGTGGTAATATTAGGAGCCGGACTGGTAGCCGAATCTGCTATAAGAACAGCTTTGGCATTGGGTGTAAACGTAAAGGTTTTTGACAATAACATTCACAAATTAAAAAGGTTGCAAAAAACATTGCCGTCGCAGGTTTTTACATCAACCATTCAAGAACGCGTTCTTACCAAATCACTCATGCGGTGTGATGTTGCCATTGGTGCCGTTAAGGGCTGCAACCGCTCTCCTATTCTGGTTTCTGAAGAAATGGTTCAGCGAATGAAACCCGGTTCTGTAATAATTGATGTATGCATTGATAACGGCGGTTGTTTTGAAACATCGGAAGTAACCACCCATGAACGACCTACAATTACTAAATACGGAGTTATTCATTACGGGGTACCAAACATAACTGCCAAATATTCAAAAACAGCTTCTTTGGCAATAAGCAATATCCTATCCCCTTATTTATTAGATCTAAGTGAAAACGGTTCTATAGACGATGCCATAAGTTACGATACCACCATCCGATCGGGTATATATATATACAAAGGAATTTTAGTTAACGAAGCAATTGGCAAATGGTTCAATTTAAATTTTAAAGATCTTAATTTGATATTGATGTAACTAAATTAATTGTACTTTTGCTCAAAAATTATTCTTTATGAAGTTTTCTCAACGTTTAGCTTATTATTTATTTGGATTATTACTTGGTGGGTTTATAGTTTATTATTTTTTTAATGAAAAAGACGCCCAATTTTGTTATTTACCAAATTGTCGTGTTTTAAAAGACTTACGTTCAAAACCTATTAATATTTCCGAGAAAGCTCAAATTAGTTTTGACAACGCCTTAATAACAATGAACGATGTTAAAGCCTGCTTGACTTATGGAGATGTAGATTTTTCTAAAAGCAATATTGCCGTGAAAGGAGGAAAATTATATATTATAGAAGGGCAAAATACTAAAAAAGAACCAATTACTATTGAAATGATCAATTACAGTGGTAAAGTACTAATAAAAGATGTTTATCCTACAACAAAATAATCATTTATTTTTTTAAACTGATAATTAAATAGTTATAAAAAAAACTAAAAAAACATCAAAAAAAGTCTTGCAGAATAAGAATTTCAGTCTATATTTGCACCACAATTAACAAAGGTAACAATGTTAGTTAAGACCGAGGAGAAATGGCAGAGTGGTCGAATGCGGCAGTCTTGAAAACTGTTGACTGTAACAGGTCCGGGGGTTCGAATCCCTCTTTCTCCGCAATAAATACTGATACTTAATCAGTTAAAACATAAACACCCAATTTTACACCCGAAAATGTGAAGTTGGGTTTTTTATTTTAGGTTATAAAAAATCTAATGGACTTGGTGTCGATTTCTTATCTACATCTGTAATATGAGTGTAAATCATGGTTGTTCTAATATCACTATGTCCTAATAATTCTTGTACAACCCGAATGTCAATTCCGCTTTTTATTAAATGTGTGGCGTACGAATGACGCAAAGTATGCACACTGCCTTTTGTTGCAATATTGGCTTTTTTCATTGACTTTTTCAAAACTAACTGAACACTTCTTTCGCTGTATTGCTCATCATTAGTTCCTTCAAATAAAAATATTTTGGGTTTATATTCAATATAATATTCTCGCAACAAACTTAATAACTTATCAGGTAAAGCTACTAGCCTATCTTTATTCCCTTTGCTTTGTTGTATTAACAGTAAATTACTGTCGGATTTTACATCGGTTAGTTTAAGATTTATTAACTCACTTAAGCGTAATCCACAACTGTAAATAGTGGTAAGAATTGCTTTATGCTTTAAATTTTCTGTAGCATTTAATATTTTTCTCACTTCTTCTTGAGAAAAGAAAGTAGGCAGTTGGGTTGATTTTCGTTTAGGATATAAATAATTCAATTCTATCGTTTGATTATTGACCAACTCATAAATCTTCTTAATTGCCCCAACTAAAGAGCGTTGATAAGATGCACTAATATTGTCTTGAAATACTTTTTCATTAATAAAACCCTCTATTTCAGCAATAGGTATTTCGTTGAGCGTACGATATTTATTCATATACTCTAAGAATATTTGTGCATAACCACAATACGATTTTATGGTATTATTGGCATAGCGTTGCACTTGCAATCGGTCATGTAAAGTTTTTAATATTGTTTCGCTATCCATACTTAAATAAATCTAATTTAACCTATTTTGTTTCGCTATCCACAAAAAACAACTTACTAAGTATCTAATTTACAAAAAAATAATTATATTAGTAACAGATTTTACGAAATGCGTATATAGGTGTTTTTTTACGAAATTACACCACGTTTTGTTTCGTAAAAAAACAATGTTAGCAGAAATTTTATCCAAAACCGTAATGACAAAGAAAATTTTAATTTTAATTATCCTTTTTTGTATCTCAAATTATGGATTTACTCAACAAAATAAACAATTAGAAAACGCAAAAGTTGACCCAAGAATTGAGCTACTTTCAATAGCTTTCAGATTAGCAGATGCGGACGAATTTAAAGCGGATTATTTCAAAAGTTACGTGAATGACATTAATACTTATTTTGCTGAATACAAAAATCACGAGTTTATAAACTTCATCAAAGAAATCCGAAACGAACAAGGAATTGGATATGATGCAGTTGCTAAAATGGCTATTCATCTAACTTATCCTGGATTAAAACCAATAATTCCCTTCTCTGAAAATATTCCTGAAAAACGTTGGGGAACAAATCTAAAAAACACAGAACATTTTTTAACATTACTTCAAAAATTCTACAAAGAAAGTAACTTTCAAAAATTTTATAGCGAACACCAAAATTTGTATAAAATTGCAGAAGACAGATTTAATCAAAACGTTTTGAACGAAATTGATTTAGATTGGTATCAAGATTTTTACGGTAAAGTTCCGAATGAAAAATTTACCATCATTTTAGGGATGGGATTTACAGGAAATTTTGGAGTTAAACTACAAGTTCCAAATCAAAAGGAAGTAGTGTATAGCATTTTAGGAACTTGGGATTTTGATAAAGAAGGAAAACCTATTTACACAACCGAAAATGGTTATACAGAAACCGTTGTTCACGAGTTCAACCATTCGTTTGTAAATTATCTTCAAGACAATATCGAAAAAGATTTAGAACCTTACGGAAATAAAATTTACAAAATCGTAAATAAAGAATTGAGTGAACAAGCTTACAGCAATTGGCTAACTGCTTTAAACGAAGGATTGGTAAGAGCTGCTGTTATTGAATATTTTTCTTCTTCAAAAAAAGCTGATACAAAACTTAAAAACGAACAATTTTTTTATGAAACTTTCAGGAGAAAATTTTATTGGGTTCCCAATTTAGTTTCTGCGTTAGACGTATATCAGAAAAACAGAACAAAATACCCAACCTTGGAAAGTTTTATACCGGAACTTGTAAAGGTTTACAAAACTGTTTCCCAAAATTCGGTAATGGCTTATCAACAAAATATAGAATTTGTATTTACATTACCAATCAATACAAATTCCAATTCGCCAAAAATTGTAGATTTCTTACCGAAGAATAAAGGACAAAATATTTCTACTGATACCAAAGAAATTGTTTTGTTTTTTGACAAAGAAATGCTTTACAATTACAACATAAACCAACCGCCATTCCCTTATTCATCAATTCCTATTGATTCAATAAAATTATCAGAAAACAAGAAAGAAATGCACATTTCATTAAAGAGAAATCTTAATGAAAATACAGAATATGGATTGGTTTTCGGAGCAAATTTCAGAAGTGCGGATTCGCTTAATTTGGACAAATCTTATTTATACACATTTTCTACCATAACAAAACCCAAAATCAATTCAACTGTCTCTAAACACAAAAAGGAATTTAAGTTTACTTTCTCAACTTCAGAAAATCGGATATTAGCCGATTTGGAAGGGACACCAAAAATTTATTTACAAACCTACCTAAAAGAAAATGAGATAAACTCTATAAAACTCATTGGAGATTTCAACAATTGGAATGAAGAAACTAACCGATATGAATTTTCAAAAGTTGTCGAAAATGAATATCAAATTTTGCTTTCTAACAAAATGTTTAAAGGAAAACCGAATTTTACTTTTTTGATAAATGATGAATATTTACTTCTCCCCAATTATATGGATAAAAATGTAGATTATCAACCAAATTATAAATACTTTAAAACCGAATAAAAAACTTCTGCTAACAAAGGTTTGGCGAAATGCGGGGTTAAGTGCAAAGTTGAACTTTTGAGCTAATTAAGTCGCCAAAAGCCAATTTTATTGGCTTTTTTATTAAATTAGCAAATAGAAATTGGCTTTGGCTTAGTTCGGTCTGAATTGAACTTCCGCTCAATTCAAGCCCGCACTATCGCCAAGCCTCGAAACGTTAGCGGAAATGCTCTCGTAACTCTATCACAAGATATTTCAGCAAAACGTGCCCATATTCTTTTTTAGTTAAGTGCCTACCATCTTCGTGCATTAACTCATTTATCGGCATTGCAATTTCTGCATCGTTTTCAATGTACTTAATGATTTGCTCCCTCACTTCCGCTAACACATTATTTGCGTCAGTGGGGGTTTCGTTTTTCAAATTATCTTCTTGCATATTATTAAAGTTTTGTTTTTTAAATGAGGTTTAGTGGTTTTAATCCCCACCGAACGCAAATAATCGGAACGTTATGCCTCATTTTAAAAGACGACATTATATATGACAACAAACCAACAAATAATATTAAACACTTTACTTGAACAGCAGAAAGCTTCTTTGGACTCATCTTTAAAAGAAGATGACTACTTTCATTTATTCGTTACTGAACAAGTATTAAAAAACTTTGAACTTTCGTATGACGAATTAGAAGAAGGAATTGTTGACAACGGTGGCGATGGAGGAATAGACTCCATCTATACTTTTGTGAATACTGAACTAGTTCAACGAGACTCAGACCTTGTTGACGGCAAAAGAAATTCAATAATTGATGTTTATATTATTCAGTCAAAGAACACCAACGGATTTGGGGAAACCCCCATTGAAAAGTGTATTTCATCAGCAAATGACTTATTTGATTTTACAAAGTCTACTGAATCCTTAAGGACTGTTTATAATAACGACCTTCTGACAAATAGAGAAGTTTTTAAAAACCAATATTTACATTTAGCTTCTAAATTTCCAATACTTAAATTTCATTATTTCTACGCATCAAAGGGCATTGAGGTTCACGACAATGTAATTCGTAAAGTTGAAAATCTAAAAGATGTAATTAATAAACACTTCGATAAAGCCGAAATAAATTTTGAGTTTTTAACAGCAGGTAAGTTAATTGACCTATCACGAAGAGAACAAATCAAAACTAAAGGAATCACTTTACTGGACAATCCAATTTCTACGCAAGATGGAGGTTACATTGCAATTGCCCCATTAAAGAATTATTTTGATTTCCTTGTTGACGAAAATGAAGATTTAATAAAATATTTCTTTGACTCAAACATTAGAGACTATCAGGGAAGTGTGGAAGTAAATTCAGGTATTAAAGATACTTTATTGACTAGTTCTCCGAATGAAGATTTTTGGTGGCTGAACAACGGAGTTACCATTACAGCCTCAGACGCTTCCTTTTCAAGTAAAATTCTGCAAATTGAGGAACCACAAATAGTAAATGGGCTTCAAACTTCTTTTGAAATTTTTAATTACTTTAAAACAAATAAAATTGAATCTGACAAAAGAAATGTCTTAATTAGGGTTGTTAAAACGAAAGACGAAAAAAGCAGACTTAAAGTAATCAAGGCAACTAACAGCCAAACAAATATTCCCCCAGCTTCATTAAGGGCTACAGACCCAATTCATAGAGATATTGAAGATTTCTTGTTAGCAAAGGGCTACTACTACGACAGGAGAAAAAACTATCACAAAAATCAACTGCGTCCAATAAACAAAATAATTAGCATCCCATATTTAGCACAAATAGTAATGGGTATTTTGCAACAAAAACCTGATTATGCTAGAGCTAGGCCTTCAACAATCATCAAAAATAATGCAGACTATGAAGGTATTTTTAACAATTCAATCCCTATTGAACTTTATCACAAGTGCATTTATATTCAACAAACCATTGAGGGTTCATTGAAAAATCATACCAGCCCTAAGCTTACTAGAACACAAATTGGAGATATAAAATTTCACGCTTCCATGTATTTGGTGTGCAGACTTACAAACAAATTAAAGCCACGTCCACAAGACATTGCGGAAATTAATTTTGATTTAATGACTTCAGATTTAATAACAGAAGCAATAGACAACACTTTTGTAGTTTATGATGCAATGGGTGGAAACAACGGAGTCGCCAAAGGAAAAGAGTTTGTACAAGAAGTACTTGAACAAGTAAAGGATAACTTGATTGAAAGGAAAAACGAGGCATAACAAGGTATTGCCGCAATGGGGGCTGACGTGCTTCTATGAGACTTTTGTGCTTATACATACGGTAGTGTTTCTATTGAACATTAGTGCTAAAAATCCCCCACTGCGGCAATACCCAAAACGTTAGCGGCAACCCAAAACAAACACCGCAAAATGAAACAGAAAACTAAAAAACTAAACAACTGGGAAATATTCCGTCCCTATTTTAAACAAGAAGAAGTTCCGGCAAGAACCATCCTTTTGCAGGAAGGGAAAGTTAGCAGAAAAATGTACTTCATTGAAAAAGGTTGCTTGCGTACGTGGGTAAATAATGACGGCAAAGAAATCACCACGCAGTTTTTCTTTGAGGGTGACAGCGTTTCTTCCATTGAGAGTTTCAGAACCAACCAACCGAGTTTGTACAGCATTGAAACCATAGAACCCTGCGTTTTGCAAACCATCACACAAAAGGAATTTCAAATGGTGGTAGAACAGTCGCCCGAAATCAAAAAGCGGTTTGAGGAACATCTGTTTAAACGACTTTTTCAGGCACAGCAATTGTTTTTTTCCTATCTCAAAAATTCACCGCAACAACGTTACGAAGATCTAATTACTCAATATCCGCACATTGTACAGCGTGTACCACAACACTATATTGCCTCTTATTTGGGCATTACTTCCGTTTCCCTAAGCCGAATCAGAAATAGAAGATAGCACGTATTTATTAACAATTGTTATCGCCCCACACCTCATTCTGTTCTCAATTTTGCATTGTAATTAAACAATAAAAAAATGAGAACCGTAATTGTATTCAATCATCCTTACGAAGAAAGTTACTGCAACGCCATTTTAGAATCGGTAACCAAAGGGCTTGAAAAATCCACTCACGAAGTGGATGTGATAAATCTTGACAAAGACCAATTTAATCCAAGAATGACGTCGGTAGATTTAAAAGCGTTTGTGGAACATACCGCAGTTGATCCGCAAGTTATCGGCTATCAGGAACGAATTAGAACTGCTGACCACCTGATTTTTATTTTCCCCATTTGGTGGGACATTATGCCGGCTACGACCAAAGGTTTTATAGACCGTGTGCTCTCTCCCGGACTGGCTTACGACCATCATCCAAGGGGTTTCGGATTGGTGCCGCTTTTGAAGAACCTGAAAAGCATTATCCTCATCACCACGATGAACAAACCCGCCATTATGTATTCGGTGCTTATCGGCAACCTAATCAGAAAAGTGATGGTAAAAAGTGTTTTCAAAACAATGGGCTACAAAAATGTCAATTGGATAAGCTTTACATCGGTCAAAAGAGTAAGCCAAGAAAAGCGGGTAAAATGGTTGAATGAGCTTGAAAATAAATTTTCCAAATTCCATTAATCAAATCCTTTTCAAAATGAAACCAAACAGAAATTATATAACCCCTTTTTTATCCTTGGTGTTTTTGATCGTAGGTATTTCAGGTCTATTGATGTTTTTCCATCTGCTTGACGGTTACACCGAAGTGGTTCACGAAATACTCGGTTTATTTTTTGTGGTGTGTGCTATCTTTCACATTATCCTTAATTGGAAAGCATTAAAAATCCATTTTAAAAAAAGCATTTTTTTACCTGCATTATTAACTGTACTAACACTATCTGCCCTTCTTGTTATTTCTGAAAGAATGTATCCTCCTGTCGATTTGCAAATAATGGATAGAATTGTAAAAGCTCCTGTTAAAGATGCTTTCAGTGTTTTAAACGTAGATTATAGTCAGGCAAAAAGCAAACTGCAAGGAATTGGAATTTCGCTGGACGATGCCGAATATTTTGAGGACTTATGGAAAAACACGAATGCCAATGCCGAAGAAGTGATTGATCTAATCTTAGAATGCAACAAATGATGAAATACTTTATCATAGAAAATAAAGAGCCGCAACTGCAGGAATTCTTTTATGATATTGCCGATTTTCTTTGGGACAATGACAATACCGTTTACCTCAACAGTCATTACGGAAATGATGATATTCAAAAAATTATTCAAAACTGTGATTGGGTTGTTTTGACAGACATCCAAAACACATCGTTCCACAGTGCAAAAAAAGCATTTCAAAATGAGCGGAATCTTAAAACACTCATTAGCAAAAAGAATTCTTTAATCTTTTTGAAGAATGGAGTTTATACCAATGTTATTCCTTTTCCGTACAAAATTTTTCATTTTGATACATTCAGCAAAGACGAGTTGAAACACTTCTTCAACTGGTGCCAAAAACTACATCTCTTTCAGAAATCATTAATCAATGATAATTATGAATACTAAAATAGCATTACACATCAATGAAATAATAAAAGAAACACCCGATGCCATTAGTATCTGTTTTGCTCAACCAGAGCAAGCATTTAGCTATCGTTCCGGACAGTTTTTAACTTTGGCGTGTACTATTGACGGAAAAGAAGAGAGACGTTGTTATTCCTTATCTTCTTCGCCTTATGTTGATAACCATTTATCCGTTACGATTAAAAGAGTTAAAGGTGGTAAAGTGTCTAATTATTTAATCGATAATTTGAAAATTGGAGATAAAATTGAGGTATTACCACCTGCGGGAAATTTTTACTGTGAGCCGAAGGATTTCTCAAGACAGATTGTATTAATAGGTGGAGGAAGCGGCATCACGCCTTTGTTTTCCATCATCAAATCTGTGCTTACACAAGAGCCTTCGTCCATTGTATTGCTCATTTATGTAAACGTTAATCGGGAACAAACTATATTTTATGAAGCATTGCAATCCTGGGCCGACCAGTTTCCTTCACGGTTTCGCATTCTGTACTATTGGAGCGATGAGAAAAAAAACAATTCTTCAAATTCCGGATTTTTTTCAAAATTATTTAAAAAGAAAAATGCACACCGAATAAATCCAAACCGACTCAAAAGGATTTTTGATGAATTAGAAATCAAAAAAGAATTCCCTCATGAATTTTATTTATGCGGTCCGCAAGGCCTGATGAAAATGGCAAATACAACATTGCAAAAGGCAGGATTTTCTAAACAAGTAATTTATAAAGAAAGTTTTTGCGCAACCAATGAAACTGAAGATCCTTCTGCAAAGTCCACACAAGATTATCCCATTAAAATTCTGCTGAAAGGAAAAGAACATCAGTTGAAAGCCGTTGCCGGTCAACCGATATTATTTTCCGGTTTGGAATCGGGCTTAGAGTTGCCTTATTCTTGCCAAAGCGGGAATTGTACAAGTTGTGCCGCCAAATGTATTTCCGGAACCGTTGCGATGTCCACAAAAGAAGGATTGACAAGGGTGCAGATCGAGAATGGTTATGTGCTTACTTGTGTAGGCTATGCCCATTCAGATGATGTGGTGGTTGAATATGATTGACAGAAAATTTAAAACAGGGCAGCCGCTAACAAGGGTTTTGCAAAATGGCGGGTTAAGTGATAAGTTGAAGTTTTGTGCTTCATAATCCGCAAAGGCCAATTTTATTGGCTTTTTTTCATAATTTAGCAAATAGAAATTGGCTTTTGCTACGTGTCGTCTAAATCGAAACTTTTCGCTTCGATTTCCGCCACTTCGCAAAGCCCCAAAACGTTACCAGCAAGGCTAAACGACCGCACAGCCCGACACTTGAAAAAGTTTGCGGTGGACTGTCCACTGACGAATTTCAATCGAACTTTGTGCGATACTTCAACAGCGGTTCTTCTATCAACTTTTGTAGTTGGACAGCCTTTCGCTGACTTTTAGAAAATCATCACGGACAGACAAATCGTTCAGACCTACTGACAAACGATTAAAAAACAACCTGCATTTTGACTAACACAAAGAGTATTTAGGCTAAATCTGTTTTCATTCTTCTGCTGAATTTTACATCCTTAAATTTTAAAACAAAAAAGAATGAAAACAACAATTTTTATCGTGATGAGCATTATGTTTTCTGCTGTATCATTTGGACAAAAACATCAACCACGAACTTTTTTATTTGTTCCCGGTGCTTGGGACGGTGGTTGGGATTACGCAAAAGTAGATTCCATTTTGCGAAAGAAAGGCGACATCGTTTACCGCCCGACATTAACAGGACTTGGCGAACGAGTGCATTTGGCTAATGCAAACATTAACCTTACAACTTATATTACAGACATTGTAAACGTGATTAAATTTGAAAACTTGCACAACATCATTTTGGTTGGACACAGTTTTGGCGGTATGGTTATTTCGGGTGTGGCGGAACAAGTTCCTGACCGCATTAGCCAACTCATTTACTTAGACGCAATGGTGCCGAATGACGGAGAAAGTGCCATAGACGTTTGTGGCAAACTGTGGGATAATTTTGCCCCTTTCATAAAAGACAGTGTTGTGCTGTATCCTTTCGGAAAAACAAAAGACACTTATCCAACCGATGTTCCACAGCCACTAAAAACTTTTACAGAGCCACTAAAAATAAGCAATCCATTGGTAAAGAACATTCCAACCGCATTTATAAAAATGACAAAAAACGGAACAAGTGATAGTGCATTTGACCATATGGGTATAAGTAAAGCCAAAGCAAGAAATTGGAAAATTTATAACTTTGAAGGCGGGCATTACTCTATGCGAGAACAGCCCGAAAACTTGGTAAAAAAATTAGAAGAAATTTTGAAAGACCAGAAATATGGCAAATAACACGCTTCGCAGGATAGAAACAATAAGCAAATACCATAAAGTAATGGGTTTGCCTAATCCTGAACACCCTTTAATCAGTGTTATTGATTACAACACCATTACATTACCTTGTCAATCACAAGTAAGTTTTGTCTTTGATTTTTACGCCATTTTGCTTGACCGAAATTTCAAAGGCAAAATGAAATACGGACAACAGCAATGCGATTTTGACGAAGGCGTTTTGTTTTTAATGTCGCCTAATCAGGTGTTTGAAGTTGATGTAGAAGAAATGACAAATCGTTCGGGGTGGTTGTTACTTGTCCACGCCGATTTTTTGTGGAATACGCATTTAGCGAAAACCATCAAACAATACGGATTCTTTGATTACTCAATAAGTGAAACCTTATTTCTTTCAGATAAAGAAGAAACAGCCATTGTAAGCATACTGCAAAATATAGCACACGAATACCAAACCAACATTGACAAATTCAGCCAACCTGTAATAATTGCTCAACTTGAATTATTGCTGACTTATGCAGACCGTTTTTATCAACGTCAATTCATCACACGTCAAAAAAGTAATCATCAAATTTTAAATCGCTTAGAAGAATTGCTTGCAAATTATTTCAACAGCGATGATTTAATTTCAAAAGGTTTGCCGACTGTTCAACACATCGCAGAGCAATTAAATGTTTCGCCAAAGTATCTAAGTAGTTTGTTGCGGGTTTTGACAGGACAAAATACCCAGCAACACATTCACGACAAGCTGATTGAAAAAGCCAAAGAAAAACTATCTACAACAAACTTGACAGTAAGCGAAATCGCTTACGAGTTAGGCTTTGAACATTTACAATCGTTCAGCAAACTTTTTAAAACAAAGACACAACTTTCGCCGTTACAGTTCAGACAATCGTTTAACTGACAGACGAAGAACAACTACTGACAAAAGCCCGTGCTGGTAACAAGGGTTTGGCGTCAGGCGGGGTTTCGTTCTTCGTATGAAAGTTTTTTCTAACTTTGAAGTGTCGGCTTCGTATTTAGGTTTGTGGTAAAAATCCCGCCCGAACGCCAAGCCCCCGACCGTTACATGAAATTATTAACGAACGGAAGTCAAACAAAAAATAGTATTTTTGAACTGTATAAATGTTAATAAAATGAACAACGAAACTTTTGGAATCACCTTCCAATATGCAATCTGTCAACAATACAAATTAGAAAATAATATATCTTTAGAAAGAGTTAATAACGATTTACTTGAACGATTCATAAATTCAAAGATAATTCCTAAAATATTTAGAGGAAGAAAGCCAATTAAATATATATCTGGTTCAAAAGAATTCACTTCACCTTTTATAAAGCGTTGTCCTCATAATTTTTTACTTATAAATGATGAAACTTTTTCTGTTAGAACATTTCAGGGAACCGGAAAAATGTTTGCTCCAAAAGTCGTGGGACAAGCCGGAGATGAAACATTTAATCATTTCTTTGGACATTTATCATCAGAAGAAATTTCAAGAAAAAACTTTAAAGAATTTTGCTTAAATCATATTGACGAAATGCTACCTATTATCGTTGACTATGCTTTAGTAAGTGATTACAATTGTTGGTTTTACATCAAAGACAATAATTTTAATTATGAAATTTTAAAACGAGATGATTTACCCGAATTAACATTTGACTTTAATAATTTTTCTTTTACAAAACCAACCGCAAAAGAATGGATTGAGTCAAACACAATAAAATATAAAGGAAAAACAGTTTTAGAACTACAACTGCATACAAATCGAGCAGGATATAAAATTAGATTACATAGAGAAAATTTCCCGTTGTTATTAAAAGTAGAGAAAGAAATAAACAATTCTTTACTTGGAGATACAGCAGAATTAGCAATTTGTAATGTTTTTGAACTTGATTCTGGGGCTAATAATGATAGATTACTAAATAATTCTGATAAAATAATTTTAAAAGCATTTGAAAAACATTATACACAAAATAAGACAAATTTATTTCCGCTAAAACCAATAAAATATTCTGGAACAGAAAAACGAGAACGTGGTGGTCATAGTAAAAGTGGTGTGGATTTTTTCCTTGAAAAAGATGCAACGTTATCCGTAAAAACGAATAAATCAAAGTCTTTCAAAGTTTGTCCACCTGAAGTCGGACAACCTTCTCCTAAAACATTTGACTTACATTTTTCTGAAAAAGGTTGGTATGATGGAAATATGGATGAAGAAAAGTTTAGAAAATTAGTAAGAGATAAAGAAAAGCTATCTTTACTTTTAAATGAATATGTCAAATTTTTAAATGAATGCGATTATATTTTATGGTCACTATATCTGAATGAAAATAATATTAAATCAAAACTTGTTGGCAAATCCGATTTAGAAAACATTACATTTAATCCGAAATTAATTGATTACTCAAACGACTTTACTGAAAAAAGTAGCGTAACAATTAAGTATGGAGAGAACAGTATTTCTCTTGGAGAATTTCAAGTACATTCCGCAAGAAATTCATTAAAGTTCAGATTCAATTTTAATAACCTCTTGTCTGTTTAAAAAACAATTTTTATATTTGGACAAAATTGGACAAATATGGACAGCAAAACCAAGCTTTTAAGAATTGAAGATGTTGCAACAAAATTAAATGTTTCTCAAAAATCAGTAAGAAGATATATTCATTCTGGTAAACTATTGTCGAATAAAATTGGAGGAGTTCATAGAGTTGAAGAAAGTGCTTTAGAGTATTTTGTTCAAAAGTCTTTATTTGCACCTGAAATTGAAGATATTGAAATAATTCCGCCAAAATCTACAAAAACAGATAGTGTTAATTGGATTGATATTTCAGATGAATGGGATAACATTCAAAAGTTAGATTTAACTTCTGCTGACCTATTCTGTGGTGCTGGTGGAATGGCTAAAGGTTTTGAAATGGCTGGTTTTAATCAAGTATGTGGTTTGGATTGGTTCAAAGAAGCTGGAATGACTTACAGAGAAAATTTTTCTCATCCTTTAATTGAAGGTGATATAACCAAAAGAGAAGTAAAAGATAAATTTATAAATACCGTTAAAGAAAAACTAAAAGGAAAGGACCTAACGGTTCTTTCAGGCGGTTTTCCTTGTCAAGGTTTTAGTATGTCTGGCAACAGAGTTGTAGAAGACCCTAGAAATTCTTTATACAAAGATATGCTTGAAATTATCAAAGAACTTCAACCCGAATTTATTGTTGCTGAAAATGTAAAAGGCTTGCGTTCTATGCTTAAAGGAAAAGTTGAAGATAAAATTAGAACAGATATTGAAAGCCTTGGTTACAAAGTAAATGTAACTGTACTTAATTCAGCTGATTATTACGTCCCCCAAAAAAGAGAAAGAGTAATTTTTATTGCAAACAGAATTGGCAAAAAAAACTATCATCCTGCACCGATTTTAGAATCTGATTCATACATAACCACAAAAGAAGCAATTGGAGATTTAGTAAAAGTAAAAGATAACCCTAAATTCAACCACGTCAGAACAAAGCATTCCGATGATATGAAAGAGAGATTAGCTAAAGTACCTGAAGGTAAAAGTTTGTATGATAAATATTCTGATTCATGGAAGAAATGCCCTTGGAATGAAGCAAGTTGCACAATTAAAGAAAATCATGGTGGAGTAAATATTCATCCAATAGAGCCAAGGGTTATAACAGTTAGAGAAATGGCTCGACTTCAATCATTTCCTGATGATTTCATATTCAAAGGAACAAAATCGAAACAAATGGTACAAATTGGAAATGCTGTACCTCCATTGTTGGCAAAAGCAATAGCATTATCTATTAAACTAACTTTGAAAAAATAAAATAACTTCATGTAACATCGGTAACTGTTGCACAACCCCCATTTTCTGAAAAACACCCATAAATCAATTTGTCACAAAGCGATTTTCAGCTATTTTGAGGATGGCTTTTTT
>SMEI01000063.1_pt1 | contig 17468 bp, 24 predicted proteins | sample 2456321 | NCBI WGS metagenome assembly SMEI01 (sample SAMN10132588, study PRJNA489261) | soil metagenome | isolation source: day1 control-silt loam soil ammended with composted manure from dairy cow... | place: USA | collected 2015-05-01
TTTCCTTAACTGAATTACATTTACAACTTAACCCATCTCTTTGCGAACCGCCGAGTACGTGACCCGTACGCTCGGTGGTGTGAGAGGCGCACTCCGTCATTTTCTGGCGGAGCCGTCTACTCGATTGTAAGTAGTTTTTCTGTTTGAATTACATTGCTCCAATTATAAATGGAACTTTAGAATTTTCTGCATAGTCTCTAGAAAAGCCAGAATTTTTACTTTTTAAAATCACTCCAGAACTTATTGCGGTTCCTTTAAATCCATCGTTACAATCCACTTCTAAATTCAGTTTTATAATTTTTCCATTTTCAGTAAATTCAGTTTTGGAAAAGTCAACAATTATATCTTTTTCTGCTTTAAATTCGGATGCTATTTTCGTTAATTCGCTTTCAGTTGTATTTTCTGTAATTATTAAAAATACTTTTTCAGAATCAGTTGAATATTTTGTTTCCGATTCTTTTGAACAACTCAATAGTAAAATTCCGACTAGCATTAAAATTATTTTTTTCATTATTTTGTTTTTTTTTTATATTTAGTTACTTATTTTCTTTTTTTGTTACGATTTTCCTAAAATTACTTACAACTTATTTATATGCGAAGGTTTAATACTACTTTCTTGTAAATAAGACAAGATAGGCGCATGTTTTTACTGTTTTGTTTCGCATTTTTATTTTATCAAATATAAAGAATATTTTAACATATTCTGATCAGTCCTCCTTTTAATTCTACTTTCACTTATCTAATGTGTTACGTTTAAAATCTCATTAATTTAATTTTCAAGCTTCTTAATTCATTATATATACATATATGTATATATAGAAATATATATTTTACATTCATGTTTATCCAAATGTTAAAGTGAAATATTAACATAAAAAGGAGTGTATAGTTAGAAAAAAAAATTATAACTTGGTTTTTGAAAAAGAAAATTCATGAAAAAGAAATTAATTTATTTGGCGATAGCGTCCTTTGCTATCGCACAGAATACTATCGCCCAAAACCTTGATTTGCAATCACCGGCAAACAATTTAAAGCAACAGATTTCGTCTATTTTTCCGATTGTTGCTTCTATTCTTTTTATAGTTGTCGCTCTTGTTAACTTAGGTCATTTCACTAAAGAAGGTGGCGATTGGAAAAAAGGTGTTTTTAGCATTGTACTTTACTGCGTAATCGTAGGAGTTATCGTTAGTTTATATCAATATGTAGGATCGACAAGTTTATAATTTAAAAATACTTTCTGGCTATGAGAAAGATTAAAAATTATAAACACTTTAGAAAAGAACCTTCAATCTGGGGTATGAATGTAAAGGCTTTTATGGTCTTTATTATTATTGTTATATGCTCTTTAATGTCATTAACAACAGGAGTTACTATCCCAAAACTTATAGTTATATTATTAATTATAGGAGTTTCTTATTTGATTTGTGTTTCCCTTCTTTCTAATAGAGGATTGTTCTCTAGTTTATCTGATGAAAAGTTACCCAAAAAAATATCGAAATATGAATGATACCGCATTGGCAATAGATGAAAATAAAATTTGGGCAACTAATGGTGTTTTTGCAATGGGGTTTCAAATTGACTTGTCCGAGAAATACTCTTTGGGTGAAGATGACTTAGAGGCTATCAATGATTTTTGGAATAAAGCTTTTAAATATCTTCCTACAAATACAATTATTTGTAAGCAGGACATTTATACTCAAAACAATTTAAGCACCCATTCTTGGTCAGATACTAATTTTTTACAGAGATCAACTAAAAAATACTTTAAGGATCGTTCCTATTTGGAACATACCTGCCATTTGTTTTTTGTAAGAACAAGCATAGATACTTTTTTTAACGATAAAATTCAAAATCCTTTTAAAAGGTTAACAAAAAAGAAGTTCACCCAATATGATGATAAGATTAACAGTTTTATTGATGCTGTAGAAAATACGGTTTCGTTTCTCAATAATCAAAAGCTTAACAGCGGAAACGCTTTTAAAATCCGTGCTTTTTCATTTGACGAAACCTTGGCTTATGAAGATTATTTTTTTAATGGGTTTACCAATGAGTTAATAACAGATCGAATATTTGAGAAAGATCATATTCAGATTGGCGATAAATTCTTGGCTGCCGTTTGTATCAATGATGAAAAGCAAATGCCTGATACCGTAGCATCTTATAAATTAGATAAAGACTTTTCTACCGCTAATTATAAATTCTTTCAAAGTAACGGTGACATATTTGGGTTTGATCTCAATTTCGATCACGTTTACAATCAAATTATTTTTATAGATGATAGTAAAAAACATACTCGGGATTTAGAAAAACGAAATGAACAACTTGAAAAATCACAGAAGTTTTCCAACGAAAATAAAATCGGATTTGATCAAACCAAAATAATTATTGAAGATGTAATTAATGAAAGAGATCATGTTCAAATCATTCGTGGTCATAATAATATTATAGCCATTGCAGGGAATATTGAAGATTTAAAAGTACGCTCTAATCAAATTATTCAGAAGTGTAGAGAATTGGATATTAAAGCCTATTTGCCTATTTCCAATTATCTGAATGCGACTTTTAATTACTCATTTCCTTTATTCTCGCAGTATTTTTCCAATAAACAAACCTATAGGGCAAATTTAAATTTAGCGGTTTCATTGTTTAATAATACAACCAATTATAAGAATGATGACGAAGGAATTTTATTTAATTCTCGCTTTAATTCAAATATTCCTGTGCGTATCGATACTTGGGACGAAGAAAAGAAGTACATGAATGCCCGGAATTTCTTTGTGGTTGCGCCTACGGGATATGGTAAATCTTTCTTGGCAAATCATATTTTTAGAAATTTTAATGAGCAAAATAACAGTAAAACAGTAATTATAGATTTAGGTGGATCTTATAAAAAGCTTTCAGCTCTTTATCCCGATACAGCGTATATCACTTATCAAGAAGGTCAAAGTTTAGGTATAAACCCCTTTTTAATACAAGGGGAAATTACTTCCAAAAAAGTAGAAGAATTAACGCTATTCGTTCAAACGCATTATAGAAGAGATAAAGTAGCTAGCCAAAAAGAGAGTACCGCTCTTAAAAAAATCATTGAGCATTATTATCTATCAAAACAGAAAGATGGGGATTCGTACTTCTCTTTTTTAGACTTTATTGATTTTGTAGAAAAATCTAAGGATAAATTGTTGTTTGATCTAGAGATTGATACGGAGTATTTTGATTTACGAGAGTTCTTGTTCTTATTGTCTGATTTCAGAAAAAACGGATTGTATGATTTTCTCTATCGGGAAGATGAAAATACAATTATCCAGTCTTTAATGGATAAACGAATTATCGTTTTTGAATTAGACGAAATTAAAGATAATGAGCTGCTACTTACAATTATGCTTCAGTTGATCGGAATTACCATTGAGGATATTATTTGGAGAGATAAATCTACAAGGGGATATATATTTTTCGATGAATTTGCTAAGCAATTAAAGTTTGAAGGGGTACTGAATAAGGTGGAATATTTCTTTCAAGCCGTACGAAAACAAAATTCTGCTATTGGAATTGTGTTACAATCTATAACCCAATTACCTGAAAACACAACAGCTCGTTCCATTATAGAAAATACACAAATGTTATACGTGTTGAATGCTAAGGATTATCGGGAAATTCAAAGGCGTTTTCATTTGTCCGAACACGCTTATAACGAATTAGTATCCATACAGAGTAATTTTTCTGCTGAACAACCGTATTCCGAAGTGTTTATCATGCGTGGAAATGTACACGGCGTTTATCGATTGGAAACACCACCTGAAGTATTTTGGGCATACCAAACCGAAGGTAATAAGAATCAGCAGCTTATGAACTATTACGAAGAGTGTGGCGATATGGAAAAAGCCATTGCAAAAATGATTATTTAATGAATAATGTAAAAAATAAGCTATGAAAAGAATTTTTTTACTCGTTGCATTATTAGTAGGAATTAGTAGTAATGCACAAATGATCACCGTTACAGAAGCTCCTGCTACAGATATTTTGTTGGGGGAACAAATCGCTGATGGGCTGAAAAGCCTGCAAGTATCAATGGATAATTATGAATTGGTAAAAACCAACGTTCAGAAAATTGAAAAAGTTAATTCGTACGTCGGTCAGTTACAACTCATATCCGATATGATCGATCGGCAACAAGAAGCTATCAAAAGTGCGCAACAGGTTGAGAAGTTGGCAAAAAATATTAAAAATGCTTCTACAGCTAAGGCAACAATAAATTCTGTTTCCAATTCACTCACTGCAATTAATAATTCAGCAAAGATGATTAATAAAATTACTTCGTCAGGATTTTTTAATATGACCGATAAGGAACGAATTGATATGTTGGAAAAAGAAAATCAAGTAATATCATCAAACGCAAGAAAAATAAAAACCAAGCTATACATTCTTAAAAATCTGTAGATGGAGGCATTTGATTTTTCTTTTATCAATAGTATAAGACAATCAATAGAAAGTGAGAACATTTTAAACTATACCATTACAGGGTTTAAAGCGTTTGCAATTGCCTTATTAGGATTTAAATACTTAGGTAAGTACTTTCAGACTATGGATCATGAAGAGCCTAGATTGGGAGGCTTTATGGAAGTTTTAGGAGCTGGTATGATTATTATTTCTGCCGATTGGATTATTGATATGATTGAAAATATATTCTCTCAAATCGATGATTCTATAACAACTAAAACAGTTCCTTTCAATACAGAAGTATTTACCAATGCTATGTTAGAACTCCAAATGCTTCAGGATGGCTGTTCTGGGTTTGATTGCTTAAATGTCTTTGTTGATTCGTTCGTCGCAAATTGTATCATTGTAATTTTTTATGCGATTTATTGCTTGTTATGGGTGTTAGATAATTTGGTTTACGGATTCTATTTGATAGAGCGAGTATTTCTAATTCAAATTATGAGATTCGTTTTTCCACTAGCGATTGTCTTTTCTCAGCTCGACGGTACAAAAGATTTTTTTTACCGTTGGATTAAAAAGTATGTAGGAATTTTAATATTGCCTATACCGTATATGGCCATATTTCATTTGTCAAATTTAGTAATGACACATACATCACAAATTCAAAGCATCAACCCTGATGATCCTTCCAATTTAACGAAAAGATTATTGATGTATATAGCAGGACTGGGCATATCATTTTTCTTGAAAATTAAATTATTTGCAGCTACCAAACGATTGGTAGAAAATTTATTCAATTAGTATGAAAGTAGGAGAAAATATATTTAACAAACTCAAAAGAAATAATGCAGCTATTTACGCAATGGCTATTATTACAGTGCTTTCTGTAGTATCATCTGCATATTTCAGTTACCAAACCTATCTACATAGTCGTAATCACGTGTATGCCATTGATAGCAAAGGGCAAATGCTTCCACTTACTTTAATTGATGAAAAGAAAGATCGAATCCGTCAAGTAATGGCAAATGCAGATTTATTTGTCAATTATGCCTACGATATTGATGCTTTTAATTACAAAGACAAAAAAGAAAAATTAGCATGGTTGTTAGATAACAACGTGATTCGAATCTTTAAGAACAAAGAAAACGCAGGATATTACAATCAATTACTTCAGTATAACATCATTCAACACGCAAAAGTACTTCCTGAAACGATGAAATGGGTGGAAGAAAATGGGAAATATACGCTTCGTTTTCTTTCACAAATTCAGATAATCAATACAGGACAAAAACAAGTATATAACATAGAAATTAAACTATCTATGATTGATGTTTCAATCAATTATCCTTACAACCCTTATGGGCTTTTGATAGTTGATTATGTAGAAGAAAATAAGGTTTTAATTCAAGATGTTGAACAGCTTAAAGAAATGGAATAGATGAATTGGGATATTAGAAACTTAAGTGAAGAAGATAAACGGAGGTATATTGTTTATGCCATTTTTGGTATTGTTTCCATAGGTGTTATTGGGGTAGGTTTCTCTTTTGTATCAGGAAAAGATACTGCAAATAAAGAAGTAAATTCAATAGATATCCCATTGTCTGAAGAGAAAGAACAATATGAAAATAGATTACAAGCATTACAGAAATTTGATACCGTTAAAGGAGATCCAAACCAAAGAATGACCCAGTTTTTTGCAAGAAAAAAAACAGATGATATTGAAGAGAATATGGATTATTTCAACCAGACAAAATCGGGCAGTAGTGTCGGTTCAAATTATGAACCTATTCATCAAAAAGTAGATAATACCACACCGGCTCAACCATCTAATTACAATAGATACGGGAACTCATCTATGTGGCAGGTAGAAGAACCAGTGAATAATAATATAGGCTATTCTTCCGCAAATAAGAACGAGTATATAGAGAACCGGGTTCAGCAAATTGAACAGCGAACAACTGTGCAAACACCGGAAACCTACGTGGATAATGTGACTACCGTTCAACAATCGAAAAAAGATTTATTTGAAAAAGGAAAGCAGGTAGGTAACAGTACCATAAAAGCAGTGGTAAGAGGAACACAAGATGTAAAAAATGGACAAACCTTACGGTTTCAAACCAATGAAGAAGGTGTAGTTAATGGAATTAAGTTACCCCGGAACACTTCTCTTTTTGGCATTGTACGATTCAATCAATACCGTGCTGAGATTGTCATTGAAACAGCGAATATAAATGGATCTATCATTCCAATTAACTTAATGGTTTACAGTAATGATGGCTTAAAGGGAATTCCTATTTCTATGGATGAAACTTTAAAACAAGGAAGAAATACTGCCGTTGATGATGTTGCAAGGCGTGGAGGAATATTAGGAAAAGCAGGTAATGTAGTAGGAAGTGTGGTTTCAAATAAAGTAAAAGAACCTTCGGTAAAATTTATAGATAATCAAAAAGTCTTATTAATTCAGAAATGATGAAGTTATTAATTACACTATTGATGTTGGGATTAGCAATAAATACTAATGCACAACTAAGAACATTGAAAGCATCAACGGATAAGTTTATCACCGTTCAGTTTCCTGCTAAAGTAGATTTTTATCAAAATTCAGTTTCTATTCACGATAAAATAGGAATTAGACAAGTAGATGATATTTTGTTTATACAGTTTTTAGAGCCAAATGTTCAAGAAACAAACCTTTTTGTAAAAACAGTAGATAATAAAACATATAATTTTTTACTTCAATATGATAATGATCCGCAAGAACTCATTTTAAAGGTTGATGAAACAAATCAAAATACATCGGTTAGTCAAGTGCCAAGCCCAAATAAATCAAATAATAATGAAACCATAAGCCAAAGGCTATTAAAAGAATCGGGTTATATCAAAAACCGAAACATCACATCTTATAAGAATATAAAGCTCATTTTAAAAGGTGTTTACGTGAATGATAACAAGATTTACATTTTAATGCGAATCGACAATAACAGTAATATTAATTATGATGTAAACGCATATAAGTTTTATATCACCAATGATAAGGGTATAGCTACCAGTGAACAAACAATAGATGTGAATATTGTAAATGTCACTCCAGATATTAAAGTGATCCCAACAGGGAAAAATGATATTGTTTTTATGTTCGATAAATTTTCTGTAGGTGATGATAAACAATTGCTTTTTGAATTAACTGAAATAAATGGAGATCGGAATTTAAATTTTAAAATTCTCTCTTCATTGATCGATAACGCACGGAATTACAATTAAAATATTGAATTATGAGAAAGACACTTTTATTCCTTTTCGGACTTTTATATTCCTCTACTTTCGCCCAATCGCATTATGCTGGGCAGTATAGTTTAGGATTGAATTACGGCTTTGTAAACAATGGAACAAACTACAATTTGAATGTTCAAAAGCTTATTGGCAATAAGTTTTTAGGTTTACGAGCAGACTTAGATCTTTTAAAACAAGACTATAATGTATCATTTTATGGTGTTGATCAATATCAGGGCAATTTCGAGAGTAAAAGAATTGGAATCGCAGGAACGTATTCGTTAGAAAAGGTAATTCCACATCCGTTTTATGTACAGCTTTATTTAGGAGGGTTGTATAGTAACGAAAAATTAAAAGATTTCGAAATTGTTCAAGATCTTCTACCTGCTTATAATAGTAACAATTTCGGAGCGTATGGCGGAGTTGAATTAGAATTGGTTGTGTTTCCCGCTTTTTCATTAACTGGTGGCTTCAAATATCAAAATGTATTTCAATCTACCATTGATAAAGAACTTCTTTTTGGACAAGTTGGAGTAAAGATTAATTTTTAAAAAATGAATATAGAATTTGAATAATCCAATAAATTTTTAAGCTATGAGTAAGATTTTTAAATTGTTTTTATGCTGTATGTTAATGATAAGCTGCGCTAATGATGAAGAGAATATCATTAATGGAAATTCTGATTATAAATTCCCTTTTGATATTGTTATAACTGGGGAAAGTAATCTGGTCAATAATATTCCCCTAGATGTATCTATACATCCTATAATATCAGGTGATATTGAAAATCCTAATCCTGATTATAAATTTAAATTCTCTTTGATGGATGCACAAGTTAAAAACGGGGGTGTTTTACTTACAAAAGATACCTGGTTAAATTATGAAGAACTTACCGATGGTAAGTTGACATTAATTTTTAATTCTAACAACAATAGTTCTGCTCAAACGCTTACTGTAACTATGAAAAACAGTCAAGGTTATGAAACAAGTCAGACAAAATCGTTTGGTGTTTCGAATCAAGAACTAGATTTTGAATTGAGTCTTTTGGATAATCAGCTTAATCCTTTTCCTAATAATGTTGTCCCTTATGATCAGCGGGAAACCACTTTAATCAAAGTGGAGAATTTAGTAAGTACAAATACCATTACAGGTGTGAAATTTCAAACAAACGCTATTTTATCTGTAAATGGAATCCCAATTACCAATTCTACGATTATCCCTTATGAATCTGGTGTTTTTACTATTAAATATAAACCAGATAGTTATGGGGTGCAGCCTATAAATGTTATTGCAATTGATCAGCAAAATATTGAGTTAACTAAAGGCTTAATAGCTGATTTAAAATATAAAGTTTTCGACGCAAATTTTACGTGGGGAACTAGTTCTTCTGTAGCTACAAATACCAGTGATTTATTAGAGTTTTATGTATTAGGTAATTGGAATTCTAGTTCTTATCATTTTACTAGAACTGGTGGAAGAACTGATAAATACATAAAAATAAACCTACAAAAATATGACCCAGACGAAACATTTTATTTAGAATGTATTCGAACACCTAATACCCTTCTTAAATATTATGGGGGAAGTTCTAATGGAAATCAAAATACCGATCCATTGGATACAAATTGGCAAGGTCATTATATATTGGAAGAAGGTTCAAATTACGTCATATTAGATGCGAATTTTGTGGCACAATCTTCAACAATATGGGGTTCTGGTACAGTAACTTTTAAAGTAGTTAGTAGTAATGGGAACGAGAAAACTAAAAATTATAATATCAATGTCTATTTAAACGGATCTTTAAATTAAAATAATTGTTTATGAAAAAGCTAATTTTATTTATTTCAGTCGCTTTCGCGCTTACTTCATGTAATGAAGATGATAATTTTGTACTACAAGAAAATAATATTTCTTCAATACAAATTCAAAGTTCTTTTGTTTCAACAGATAAAAATGAAATCCCAGTAGATTTTACTTTTTATCCTGGTACCGATGTGCAATCGGTTACTATGAATATTGATTTCGATGGAATTGTAAAAGTAAATGGTAGTACGGTAAACGGAAATTTTGTTTATCATTTGAATGATGACATCACCTTAACTCCGAATAATTACGGGCGAACTACTGCGATAGTATCATTACCGGAACATAGAGTAGATACAAAAAAAGATTTTTATACGATCGAATCAAACGGTCAGCCTTATGTATTTGTAAATAATTTAATCAACCGAGCACCCGAACACTCTAATGGTAAAATTTACTACGAGACAACCGATGGTAGTTCATATTCTGTAAATAAAGTACAGGTTGTGGTGGTAAGTGCGCAACCATTTGATTTTACAATTACCGAAAATAAACCAATTTTAAACACATCTACTACCAATTTCCAAGGAACGGAGATGCTATCTTCTTTCGAATTGGGATTATTAAATCAAAATTATGGTTCAAACAGTTTCACATTTAATTTTGTAAACGGTAATGAAGTTGAGTATCCATTCAACTATGTGAAAACGTACACAAAATAATTATTAAAATAAAAGAGCGAATTTACCGCTCTTTTATTTTGTAATAATATACATTCTTGGGAATGTAGTTATTTAGTATGTGTGGATTTGCAAATTTAAATAGTTCGTCCTTTTTTATTGATTGTGGTTTTTCGTTTCTTATAATCTGAAAATCAAAAAAGGAATACTTAAAATACATAGGTTTCATTTTATGTTCCTTGTAGAAATTGAAAATGTAATTAATAGCTATAAATGTAGGTACGTATGCTTGAGTTTCCCTTGGCATATATGGTCTTAATTTCCAATAGTTCCTTGATTTGTGTTTTCTAATTAAAGCATCAATTCGTCCAGGTCCGCAATTATAAGCGGAGATTGCTAAATTCCAATCTCTAAATTTCGTGTATAATTCTTTTAAATATCTGGCTGCTGCATCGGTGGAAGCTACAGGGTCATAATATAAATCAACATATTGGTCATGGTATAAACCGTATTGTTTACCAGTGGCTGGCATAAATTGCCAAATACCTTTTGCTCCTGCATGAGATATGGCACGAGGGTTAAGATTCGATTCTACAATAGCTAAATATTTTAGTTCGTTGGGTAAACCGTATTGGGTTAATTTAGATTCAAACATTGGAAAATAGTAGGTAGAAAGACCTATGATTTTGGGAATCCACCTATACTCTAGATATTTTTTTACATAAAAATACGTGACATCATTATACTCAATATTTAATAATGTTATATTATTTAAATAATTAAAGTTTTCTTTATAATTATTTAATGATAATTCATAATAAAAGTTTGTATTTTCGCTAAATTGTATACTCTTAAGAAATTCTTTGTCATTTTTCAAAAATATGGTATCCTGTGTTTGCGAATAGCTTTTAACTAGATGGATTATGAAAACGTATATGATTAAAATAATTTTTTTCATATGAAAATTAACAAGTTTAGAAAAGAAAAAAAACTGACTCAAAAACAGATTTCTGAAAGCATTGGATGTCACCACAAGACTATTGCCTATATGGATAGCCGTATGGATTCACATATATTGGTACAATATTTAAAATTTCTTCGTCAAAACAGTTTTGATCTCAACGAATTCTTTGATCAAGAAATCACACTTAAACATAATGAATCATCAGACAAGCTTACTCAAATATAACTTTTTTTCGTTTTCAATTGTTAAAAAAAGGAGTCTATATCTAGTTTTTTATTATATTTAGTATTCTCAAAAAGAAGTTAATATAATTTTATACCATGAAGGTAAAACCTTTTATTTTTTTAATTATTATTTTTTTATTGATAAGCTTATTGTCTTTAGCTTTTTTGGAAATTCCTGTAATTATTCAAAATATCATCTATTTTGTATTTGGTTTAATAGGGGCTTATTTCGTATTTAATCATTACTTTTTAGGAATGAGCGAAGAGGAGAAAAAGAATTGGAACATCAATATGGATCTATTTAAAAAGAAAAAGAGTAATAATTAAAGCCTTGCCTTATGCTGATTTCATGTAAAGAGTGTAACCATAATGTTTCAGATCAAGCAACCGCTTGCCCCAATTGTGGATTCCCCTTGCGTAAAATTAAGCCAATAGTGAAATCCAAAGAAGGATTATTTTTAAAGTCAATGAATTTCGGCTGTATACTTTTTATAATTTTCGTGGTTTTAGGTTTTATAATTGTATTTAAGTCTATTTGGGGTAATGTACCAACACAACCATAAATTAAGAGTGTAAAAGTTTAAATTTTTTATAATCTATTTCCCCCATTTTTTGCTTTAAAAATTCTTCTAGCCCAACATCATTTTTTTCGCGGACATATCTAGTAAAAGAAAGTATTGATTTACTAGCCTCAAAACCTTTGTTTATTATATCATTTTTAATAGGTTCGTCTAAACCCTCAAGCCATTCTACGTAATCTTGTTCTATAGCTTCATAAGGTAAATTATGATACAAATAAGTGGCGTTACCAAACGAGAACATTAACAAATAAAACTCCTTTTCGGACTCATCCTTCAAATTTTTTATAAATTCTTCTTGATTACGATTTTTTTCGTCTATTGGATGTTTAACTTTTATCTGCATACTTCAAAAGTAATGAAAATTATTTTTTACATAAATATAAAATGGTACTGGTAACCATCCAAATAATCCTTGGTTGGTAAGTGCTTCAAAAGGCAAATAAGTGTTTGTTTTGTTATTATGCAAAAAATAATAAAAATGAAAGGCATCTGTATTTAAATCAGATGCCTTTACATAACCAAAAAAACACTTATGAGTTATAAATATAGTAATAATAATAATTGAAACAAAAATTAAAAAAAGAGGTTGCCCCTTACAACCTCTTTTTATTCAACTAAAACTATTATTAACCTTTACTAAAATACTAAAAAACATTTAAGGTTTAGGAAAAAGTATTTAAATCAGGTCAATGAGGTTTTTTGAATTACTGTATCCTAATTAAAAAGTAAATTATTTATTTCATATTTTATATAATCCATATTTTCATCTGTTAAAAATCCAATTGGTGCATAGTCGAAATAGCGCTTAACGTACGGGTCATATAGTTGAGGACTATTTAAGTATTTAATTTCCTTTTTTCTGTTTTCTAAATAAAAATCAAGATCTTCAACTTCATTATTTGTAGGGGAATGAGCGAAAAATAAGAGTTCATTTATACCTTCACAAAACCACATAGCATGTTCATTATTATCTTCCAATGGGCTGAAAAAATAATCATTTACGTCATACGATAACATAATATCTGTCTCAAACCTTTGATTAAAATCTTCAAGATTTTTGGAGATAATTTCCATATTATAAACGTGCTCTGGTTCAATATCCTGACCAAATGCTAATTCTAAACAAACGACATTTTTTATACGTGCCATAATTTAACTTTACTGCGTTTACTAATTTAATAATTTTGCAATATGTATGCTTTAGTTGATTGCAATAATTTTTATGCGAGTTGTGAAAGAGTATTTCGTCCGCAATTACGCCATGTTCCCATAGTTGTTTTAAGTAATAACGATGGGTGCGTAATTGCACGTAGTAACGAGGCTAAAGCATTAGGTATACCGATGGGGGCTCCAGCATTTGAATACAGAAAAACATTTAAAGATAACGGAGTACAAGTATTTTCATCGAATTATGCTCTTTATGGTGATATGAGCAACCGGGTTACCACAATACTAAAACGGTATACTCCAGATATTGAGGTTTATTCGATTGATGAATCGTTTTTAAAACTGAAAGGTTTTGAGAATTACGACTTGAGGGAATATTGCTTAAAAATTAGAGCGGAAGTTTTACAAAGTACTTTAATTCCTACTTGTGTAGGCGTTGCGCCAACCAAAGCTTTAACAAAGGTTGCAAACCGTATTGCAAAAAAATTCCCGCAGTTTAACGGTGTTTACATAATTGATACGGATGAGAAACGCATCAAAGCGTTGAAATGGCTAGATATTGAAGATGTTTGGGGAATTGGACGGCAATTTGCTAAGAAACTTAAAGCTAAAGGTGTAAATAAAGCCTATCAATTTACACAGTTACCCGATCAATATGTGCGTAAAGAATTTTCAGTAGTGGGTTTACGCCTAAAAAAGGAATTAGAAGGACTATCTGTGTTGGATCTAGAAGAAGTAGCCTCTAAGAAGAACATTGCAACCACGCGCGCATTTGATACCACATACGTTGAAAAATCATATCTACAAGAAAGAATTTCGACCTTTGCAGCAACATGTGCGGAAAAGTTAAGAAATCAAAAATCAACATGTAGAATTGTAACGGTTTTTATATACACAAACCCTTTTAACGAAACGCAACAGCAATATTACAAATCAATAAATGTAACTATCCCATTCGCTACAAATTCAAGTATTGAACTGTCAAAATATGCCAAGAAAGGATTGGACTTAATTTTTAAACAGGGATACCAATATAAAAAGGCAGGTGTTATTGTTAGTGGGATTGCTCCTGAAAACGAAAAACAGTTCAACATGTTCGAAGATGAACCGGTGCAACATCGCAAAGCAATGAATGTAATCGATAAGTTGAATTTTAAATACGGTACCAAAAAATTAAAATTGGGTTCACAAGCATTAGATAAAACTTGGAAAATGCGTCAGGATCTATTAAGCCCAAATTACACAACAAGTTGGAATGACTTATTAGAAATAGGATAGAATGATAAAGTTTATAAAAGCACCAATATTTGGTGTAGAATTAGAAAATATACCCGTAACAGGCGAAGGAAATAAATATTACGTACAATATTTGGGTGGAATAAAAGCGGGGTTTCCATCACCTGCGGAAGATTTTTTATCTGATCGTGTAAGTTTGGATGAAAGATATTTAGCTAAAACAGAAAGTACCTTTTTAAATAAGGTTAGAAGCTTATCTATGTTTCCGGAATATCAGGTGGGCGATTATATTATAGTAAGATCCGATTACATACCACAAGATAACGATGATGTTGTTGTTTCTATAAACAACTCGGAATACACGTTAAAACGATTCAACAAAGAAAAAAATATGTTGATTGCGCTTAATAGTGAATATTCTAATTCAGTTAAGATTGATGATAATGACGAAGTGATTATTTTGGGAGTGGTAGATGCTCTTATCCGTGAAAAGAAAAAGAGAAGGTGAAAACCTTCTCTCTTTTATTTTTTAGAATCTTCTAAAGACGCTTTTCTAAATTCTTTCATTAACTTTTCTATTGCTAATGATGATTTTCTTGCTCTTGTTCCGGCAGCTTTATTTCCGCTTTCGATTTGAGAATTAGCATCATTTTTTAAATTTTCCATTTCTGAAACGATGTTTTCTAAAATTGCTTTCATGTATAATTTGTTTTGTTCCCACCAAAAGTAAGGAAATGTGGATAAAAAAATATCGTATATTTAAATTAAAAAAGGATACTATGTGTTTTTATTATGGAGTAAACAAAAGCAATAAACAGATCGAAAATGCATTTGGTGCTAAGTTTGATCAAGCAGGATTTGAAAGCGTTACAGAAGTGAATGGTTTTTCTCATCCGTTTATGCCGATAATCGTGGATCAGCGACCGGATATAATTACAGGCGCAAATTGGGGATTGTTGCCAACGTGGGCAAAAAACACAAGCTTTCAGAACAGCACTTTAAATGCAAGAATTGAAACTTTAGAAGAAAAGCCTGCATTCAAAAACTATATCACCAATAGATGTTTGGTAATTGCTACACAATTTTACGAATGGCAATGGATGGATGAAAAGGGAAAAAGCAAGCAGAAATATTCCGTAAGGTCGGAAGATTCTGAAATATTTTGTTTTGCGGGTTTATATTCTGTTTGGCAAGATCCAGAATCAAATTATTCTATATTAACATATACCATACTTACAACCGAAGCCAATGAATTGATGGCCGAAATACATAACAACAAAAAAAGAATGCCCGTAGTTCTAAACAACGAGCATCATGGACTTTGGCTACAAGGTGAGAACTTTAAGGATTTTGCTTATCCTTATCAATCAGATTTGTTGGCGACTCCTTTACCATAAGCTTTCCAAATCCTTTAATATCTAAATTATCTTTAATATTTACCGTTATTGGTTTATATCCTTTAATGGTGACAGTGAAATTAAAGGTGTCAAATTCAGGGTGGAAAGGTTCCGAGTAAGTTGGATCGCTCCACTTTTCATCATCAAAGCGTACGTTGTTAAACGGTTCATAGTCGAACTTCATTTTAAACTGCCACTTTTCATAAATATTGAATATAAGTTTAGCGAAAGACTTTGCTTTCATCAGCACAACATCATTGTGGTAAAGCTGCGTAATAAGAATGTCCTCCAATATTTCAAAATCGAAAGGTACATCAATATAATGTTTAAAAATATGCATACCTAATTGCTGACCGTAATCACCTTCTCTCATTTTGTTTTCTTTCATATCCCGTCTAAATTAGAAACCTTTTCTACTAAATCACTATAACTTAAATTTTCCTTATAATTTACATCAATGCGCTTTTCACCATCAACAATAAGTACAAAGCTTTCGTAGTTTACATTACTTTCAAATTTATAAACAAAATCTTCTGAAATTTCGTTATCTAAAACATTCAATGGTTCGTACTCAAAAACAAAATCAAACTCTCCTTCCGTGTGAACATTGATTATTAGTTCGGCAAAACGGCAGCATTTATCAAGTGATATGTCATGATAAAAGAATTGAGTTGCAATAATTTCAACCATATATTCAAATTCTAAAGGAATATCGATCCAAGTTGAAAAAACAAATTCCATTACGTCACTGATATATTCATGTAATTTCATTACTTTTTTATATTAAAATTACGAAAATATACATTACAAAATACGTGGATGATCATACGTTTTCATGACTTAATACTTCTCAATAGTTTTACTCATATGTTTTTGTAAGTTCTTACAAAAAACCAGTAATCATAAAATTACTGCTGGTATATTTTTAAGCTACACTTCGAAAACTCCATAATACATGACAAGCTCTGAGGTTCCGTTTATCGAAAATAAACTTGCGCCTGTGAATTAACTTTTATAGTAAGAGAACTTGTGCTTATTTGCATCGTAAAACAGTATAAAACAGCAGAAACAAACACAAAAAAGCTGTAATCCTAAAATTACTGCCTGTATATCTTAAAGCTACACTTCGAAAACTCCATAATACATTATTAGCTTCCTACGGTTCCGTTCAACGGGCTTTCATCTCGTGCCCTCCGGGCAAGAAGAAAGCTTAGTTATTAGCAGTAGTGGTTTTTGGTCGTCCGTCAATTATATGGTCAATAGTTGTCGCCATTGTTTGCAAATATTGTCAAAGTCAATGCTCGTGTTTGCAGGGCTTGTGCTTGGTAGAGTAATATATTTCAAATCACTTTTTCTGTCGAAATACTTGTCGAAGAGTGCTTGGGATTTTGTTCCGTTGAAACCAATAACTTTCAAACTCTTGTGTTTGGAAATAAAGCTGTCCAAGTCGTTTGGTTCTTCGTCTTCAATAGCACTGTCAAGCCAAAGCTACAAGAGTAGTAATTGAAAAGTTTTTGAAAACCAAACTCAAATTGACTATAAATGAAGAAAAGAGCGGGATTAGAAAACCAATCAACTTCACAATTTTGGGTTTTGGATTCGTACCTACGTATGAGAAAGGAAGTAAAAATCAATACCAACTCATTGTATCGGAAAAAGCATGGAAGAAACTAAAAGAACGACTTAAAACAATCACCCGAAAAACCACACCA
>SMEI01000065.1_pt1 | contig 17356 bp, 16 predicted proteins | sample 2456321 | NCBI WGS metagenome assembly SMEI01 (sample SAMN10132588, study PRJNA489261) | soil metagenome | isolation source: day1 control-silt loam soil ammended with composted manure from dairy cow... | place: USA | collected 2015-05-01
GTAAGCCACGGATCAAGTTTAGCCTGACAAAAGCGGTTTGCATTAGGAAAAAGAAAAACATAGAACGCCAACTATTTTTTCTTATCAGCGTAGGAAACAGAATAGTCTTCTTTACTAAAAACCGATTGACTCAAAACAAATGTAAAGGGCGCCATTAAAAGAAAAAATCCCGATAGATAATATCTACCGGGATTTAGTTTTATGAAAAACGCAATTAGTTTTTACCTTCCATTTTAGCTTTTAATTCAGCTAAAGCGTCGATATCACCTAAAGTTGTTTTTTCGTTTGCAGCGTTGTTTGCAGCAGTTTTTTCTTCTGCAGCCTTAACGTTTTTCTCTTCCTCTTCACGGAACGTAGCGGTATGAGAAGCTACAACTCTTTTAAATTCTTTGTTGAATTCGATCACTTTGAAATCAGCTGTATCGCCTTTTTTCAATTTTTTACCGTCTTCTTTTTCTAAGTGACGAGTTGGAATGAAAGCGACTACATCTTCTTCGAAGTTTACAGTAGCACCTTTATCGTTTAAGTCAGCAATTGTACCGTTATGAACAGTTCCTACACCGTAAGCTGCTTCGTGAGCATCCCAAGGATTATCTGTAGTTTGTTTGTGACCTAAAGATAATTTACGACCTTCAACATCTAATTCTAAAACAACAACATCTAATTTGTCACCTACGTTAACAAATTCTGATGGGTGTTTTACTTTTTTAGTCCAAGATAGGTCAGAAATGTAAACTAAACCGTCGATACCTTCTTCTAATTCAACAAATACACCAAAGTTAGTAAAGTTACGAACTGTACCTGTGTGTTTAGAACCTACAGGGTATTTAGATGTAATATCTGTCCACGGATCGTTAGTTAATTGTTTGATACCTAAAGACATTTTACGCTCTTCGCGGTCTAATGTTAAGATAACTGCTTCTACTTCATCACCGATTTTAACGAAATCCTGAGCCGAACGTAAATGTGTTGACCAAGACATTTCAGAAACGTGGATCAATCCTTCTACACCTTCAGCAACTTCGATGAATGCACCATAATCAGCTAAAACAACTACTTTACCTTTTACTTTGTCGCCAACGTTTAAGTTCGCGTCTAAAGCATCCCAAGGATGAGCGTTTAATTGTTTTAAACCTAATTGGATACGTGTTTTCTCGTCATCGAAATCTAAGATTACAACGTTTAATTTTTGATCTAATTCTAATACTTCAGATGGATGGTTGATACGAGACCAAGATAAGTCTGTAATGTGAATTAATCCGTCAACACCACCTAAATCGATGAACACACCGTAAGAAGTAATGTTTTTAACAACACCTTCTAACACCTGACCTTTTTCTAACTGACCGATGATTTCTTTTTTCTGAACTTCGATATCAGCTTCGATTAATGCTTTGTGAGAAACTACTACGTTTTTGAATTCGTGGTTGATTTTAACAACCTTAAACTCCATAGTTTTGTTTACGTATTGATCGTAATCACGGATTGGTTTTACATCAATCTGAGATCCTGGTAAGAATGCTTCGATTCCGAATACGTCAACGATCATACCACCTTTAGTTCTACATTTAACGAAACCATTAACAATTTCACCTGTTTCGTGAGCAGCAATCACGCGATCCCATGCTTTGATTGTACGAGCTTTACGGTGAGACAATACTAATTGTCCGTTTTTGTCTTCTCTAACGTCAATTAAAACCTCTACTTTGTCACCAACTTTTAAGTTAGGGTTGTAGCGGAATTCGTTTAAAGAAATAACACCTTCAGATTTAGCGTTGATGTCAACGATAGCATCTCTGTCAGTGATTCTTACAACTACACCTTCTACCACTTCTTCTTCACCAGTTGAAATGAAAGTTTTTTCTACTAAATCTTCGAATTCTTTTAAGTTAGAAGCATCAACTGCATCAATACCGTTTTCATAGCTTTCCCAATTGAAAGTGTCTAAGAATTCTTTTGTGTTTTGTGTTTGTTCAGACATGTCTGATAATAAATTTGTATTCTGTTTTTTAAGGATTGAAAGAAGATTTAAAACAGAAGTTGTTATTGATTTATATTCCAGCTTTTTAACCCAATCCTTTTCTTCGATTAAAAAGTGGTGCAAATTTACGCTGTTTTTTTTTATCTACCTAATAATCAATAAAAAAAGTCTGAATTTACATTCAGACTTTTTAGTTATTTAGAAATTTGTTGTTAAGTTTAAGGTAACCCCATTTGATTCTGGCACATATCTACACACACCACCCACACAAATTAAACCACCACGTTGACGACCGTAATTTACAGCAATACGGGTTGCGCCTTTAGAAAAACTACCCCCAACACTATAGTAATGGATGCGACCTTCTGAATGTTCATTACCATAATTATACATATCGGTAACATAAATGCTAAACATTGAATTTGGCACATATTCTAACATACCCGCCCCCCAATCGCCTTTATCGGCAGAAGCCCACATATTTTGCAGCTGCAAGCGTATTGACGAAGTTTCAGAAAAATTATACAACCCCTCTGCAGTTACAATATCTGTTTTAACGTCTTCAAATTTTCCTTCTAAAATTGGCGCATTGTAATATTGATTCATATACATTGCTATCATTTGAAAACTAGGCGTAAATCGTTTTCTTATCTCTACAGCAATATCAGAATAATATTTTTCTCCGAATTTCAAAAACTCATTATCTAAGGTTTGGTCAGCAAAATCATACGTTGATTTTAACCCTGCCCAATAAGATCCATTAACAGCTAAATGCGTTCCATATTCACCACCCAATGTGCTTCCTTCTACAAAATCGTAATATAAATCATATTGTCCGCCTATTTCACCATCTCTTTTCTCAAGCCAATTAATACCTCCTTGTGCTTGGTACACATAAATATTTTGCAACGAAAAATCGTATTGCTTTGTTAAAGCTGGTATATAATTTACAACACCTTTATTATACACATTTCCTGCAAATTTTCTTTCCGAGTAAAATGCCATGTTTTCCATTCTGCGCAGGTTAACACTTGATCCAAAGTTACCTTCGTTATAACCCAGGTTAATCAACAAAGCATTGCCGTCTAAAAATATTCCATCTACATAATCTTGATTTGAAACAACAATATCTTTTTGCTTGTGAACATACTCTCCCCCAAGATTAAACCCACCAATACCAAAATTAAAACGCCCAGAAACCGCACTGATTAAATCATTCATTCCTTCGTATTCAACTTCTTTTTTCTCGTCTAATCTACCAACGTAACTAGCTCCAAATCTTAAATCGATATTTTCTGTTTTTAAAGCATCTGCCGCATTAAATTCAACATTTGTTCCTAATACATATCCCTCTGCAAAATCAAAACCCATTCCAACACGTTGTTTACCGCCTAAGGCTGTAACATCAAGATTTTTTGTTAAACGCAATTTAGCATTCATACCAAAAAGAGCATTATTTACCCCTAAAGCCCTATCTTCCCACGAACGCAAAATTAATCCGCTACCAAATTGCTCATAAAAATGACCCAATGTTATATTTACGCCGTTTTCAATATCATTGTAACGGGCATAAATAGTTCCTATATTAACATCTTTAAAATCGGGATTGTAATTAATGATTGCTTTTGGATAGTACGATTCTATCTGCGTACCAAATTCCCATTTGTTTTTAAAATAATCTAGCTTTATATAAGTATTCGATCTAAATCGATCTTCAGCTTCCGCCTCATCTATTTTAATTTTATCATCATCAAGATAGTACTGATTATTTGATTCGATACCTACACGCACTTGTGCATAAAAGAAAGACGACGTTAATAACGCCGCCGAAAAAATGATCTTTTTCATTAATTATTTCTTAGTAATTTCATTTAATTCTTGCTCGATCTTATTTTCGATTCCAGGAGTATAGTTAGAATGTGTAAACATTACTTTTCCTTTGTAAAGAATCATTGTATAGGGCACATTTACCACATTTAAAGCTCTTTTTAAATCTTGATTTGTATCTAACAACACTTTATATTTCCATCCTTTAGATGTCACCATAGGCTTAACCCGGTTAATCGTTTTAGAATCATCAATAGAAATTGCCACTAATTCCACACCGTACTCTTTCTGCCATTGTGCATACTTCGTTTTAATAGCTTCTAACTCTTTTATACATGGTCCACACCATGTTGCCCAAAAGCTAACAATAACAGGTTTTGATGAATTATTGAAATTAGCTACATTAACAGATTTATTATCTATTCCTTTTAATGAAACATTAGGTAATTTATTTTGACCGATTGCAAATGTCACAAACATCAAGCAGACAGCCACCAATAACAAACGTACTTTCATGATATCTTACTTAGTTCTTTAAAAAATTAGTTTCAAAGCTAACAATAAAATAATTATCAAATAATTTTTTTGTTGTTTTTTTTTTTTATTATTTTACAATTCATTAACTTATTATTAATAACTAACAATTATGTTTACAAGAAAATTTTTACCAATATTAATGTTGGGAATAGCATCATTTAATTTCGTTAGCTGTTCAGATTCTGATGATTCTGATCCTATTAACACAGAGGTTGATTTTACAAAAGGAGAATACAAACAAAAGATATTAGTTGAAGATGTAACATCTGCTAGTTGTGTTTGGTGTCCATTGGGTACAATTGCAATTGAAGGGTTAGAAAAGTCGGAATACAAAGACAAAGTTATTGGTGTAGGTGTGCATGGCGATTTCAATCCACAAAGTGTAAAAGATCCTTTTGTATTACCCGGCATTAACAATCTTATGAAAGCAGTTAATCTTAAAGGATGGCCACATTTAAGTTTTAATAGAAACTCAACCATACCTGGTACTGACTTTCAAAAATTTATTCCCGAAACAGCTTTCGGAGTTTATACATTTTCATCTACAGAGTTTGAGAAATTCCAAAAGAAATATACTCTTTTAAATGAAGGCTCACCAATTGGTATTAAAATCGAATCAAACTTGGCCGCTACAAGTGGTACAGTTAATGTTAGCCTGAAATTTAGTACAAACATTAACCAAGAACTTAAATACGTAGTTTATCTTTTAGAAGATGGATTGGTATTCCAACAAGCACAACACAATAGGCTGTTTGGAGAACAAGGAAATGGTGGAAAATGGGTAATGGATTATGTTCACGATCATGTAGTACGTGCAACCAATAACTTTTTAGGAGAAGCTATTGCAGCAGGACAAACAACAACTGCAAACGAATTTAAAGCAACTGCTAATTTAACTTATGAAACAAAAGATCTTTCAAAGGTTAGTGTAGTTGTTGCAGTTTTAGATAAAGACGGCAATGTAGTAAATGCACAAAAAGCAAAAGCGAACACTACACAAGATTACGAAATGAAATAACAAAGACCTATTTGTCTAAATTTAAAAAACTCAAACCTTTCGGTTTGAGTTTTTTTATGGTTTAAACTTTTTGCAATCAAAGCAAACAACTTGTAACTTATTGATAATAATTATTTAACCACATAGATTCATAGAAAATATAGATTTTAATGAGGTTGTATAAATACACATAATTTTTAAGCGTCGCTTAAAAATTATGTGTGTCTAAAACTGCTTTTGTAAATTTAAGTCATAAATACTAGGTTTCTATGTGGTTTGTTAATTGTTTTTAATGCCTCTTACTAACTTTACACCAAGATATGTTTATACTCGTCACTTCGAGTAAGTTTTCGATAGAAAACTGTATCGAGAAGTCTTTGAATTATAAGTTCTCGACAAGCTTCGGTTCTCGATACGGCTGACACCTACTCGAACTGACGAAGATCCTAATTATATTTTGGTTTGTTAATTGTTTTTTAATTTTTAGTATCAAATAAGTTTAAACTACTTCATTTTAAAACCTAAACTTTAACTGCACATATTCTGCTTTTTTTTGGTTAATGTTTAAATTGCTTACTTGTACACCTATTAAGCGAACCGATGTTTTTAAATTGCTTTGTTGCAGCAATTCCAGCGCAGTATCTAAAAGCAAGTCAAAACTGCTTATGTAGTACAGAAGCGTAATACTTTTTGTTTGTAAATTAAAATCGCTGTATTTAATTTTAAGCGTAATGGTTTTACCCGAAAGATTTCGTTTTTGTAGCCGAATCGAAACTTCTTCACAAATATCGGTAAGCTTTTCTTTTAATGGAATGATCGATGTAAAGTTTTCCCTAAAAGTGCGTTCTGCACCTATTGATTTTGGCAAACGATTTGGAACAACCGCAGAATTACTGATACCACGAGCCAATTGATAAAAATGAACGCCCGAATTTCCAAAGTGTTCTTCTAAAAATTCAACCGATTTCATTCGCAAATCGGCTCCGGTAAAAATACCCAAATGGTACATTTTTTCACAGGTTTTCTTTCCCACACCAAAAAAACGTTTGATTTCCAGCGAATCTAAAAAAGGAATTATTTCGTCGGGCTTAATTGTTTTTTGTCCGTTGGGTTTATTGTAATCACTTGCTATTTTTGCGAGGAATTTATTAATCGAAATTCCTGCCGATGCTGTTAATCCGGTAGTTTTAAAGATTTTCAATCGGATTTCTTCTGCCATTAATGTGGCACTTTTCAACCCTTTCTTATTAACGGTAACATCTAAAAAAGCTTCGTCTAATGATAACGGTTCTACCAAATCGGTGTATTCTAAAAAAATCTGTCGTATTTGGTTTGACACTTCTTTGTATCGAGCAAAACGCGGTTTTACAAAAATTAATTCCGGACATTTCTTTATTGCCAGTTTTCCGCTCATGGCACTTCGAACCCCAAATTTTCGAGCTTCGTAACTTGCTGCCGAAATCACTCCGCGCTCTTCTGAGCCTCCTACTGCAACAGGTTTATTTCGCAATTCAGGAAAATCCAACTGTTCTACCGAAGCATAAAACGCATCCATATCAATATGAATTATTTTACGGTGCGTTGCAGTCATTACCTTTTGATTTTTTAAATGTTTAACGTGTTATTTACCTGGTGGAAAGAAAAAATGCAGCGGGCGTTTTTTAAAATGTTTCCATACAGATTTTTGAAGCGAAAAGATTTCGATTAACGGAATATCTCTCGATCGTAATGCCAAGCTCAATGAAAGCCCGAAACTAACAATGAAATTCATGAATCCTACAAAAAATATTCCCATAAAACACCAAAACCATGTTATTGCAGGTAGCTGAAAATCGGCTCCGTAAGCCCCTAATGCAATATTACCACTCACAAAAGTAATGTGACGAATATCTAAATTCAGTCCCAGAAAGATACCAATAGAATGGGTACTTCCCATAAAAACACCAAACCAGAAATTCGACACGATTCCCGACCATTTTTTTTCTAACCAATTGGCTAATTTCGCAGTTTTAAATGCTCCGAAGGCACTTTTTAGGATAGGATTTTCCTGAATACGGTAATATACTTGGTTGTGTTTGTTTTTATTGGATACGTTTCCTGAAATAATTCCCGATAAAAATAAAAATATCCCTGCAATACCTGCATGAAAAATAGCTAACGAATGTACCGGGCTTGAATCTTTTATCATTGTAGGCCATTTGGTATCCGTAATATTGATGCCGGTGGTACTGTCAATTAACCAGATCAATAAAAGGCCAACTGCAAACGCCATGATTACATTCCCCACAAAAGCGATGAATTGTGAACGAAATAAACGGGCAAATAAGGCGGCGAAAGCACTGTGTTGTTCTGTTGCAGACTGATTCTTTCTTCCTTCCTCAATCACCTTGATTATGGTTGCGGCAGTCATTGCAGGTTGTTTGGTCGCCAGGGCAAATCCGCACAGATAAATTACAATGAAACCAAAGGCGTAGTTCATACTGTATAAAAAGGCAAAACCAAAATCGCTGGTATTTGCTTTTGACAACAACACTTTAAAAATACACAAAAAACCTACTACAAGACCAGCTCCTAAAGACGCCTTGAACATCGAGAAATATTCTTTTGCCGTTTCGGTTATGTAATGTTCGCCTGTTTTAGCCGTATACTGTGTAATTTCATAAGAAACCACATGGGTGCTTTCTGAGATCAGTTTACTGATATTATTTTTATAACAGTTGTATTCTATAAGCTTTAAAGAGAGCTTAATGGTGTTTGTTAAACGGTCTTGTGGCTTATCAACAACCAAAAAATCCATTAAAATTTTTATTCGGTCTAATTGTTGCCTGATCCGCAATAAACTTTGATTTACCTTGAGCGTGATTCCAAAAACCGCACTGTTTTTATAGGCGTGCTTTACCAATTCTACACACTGATTATAGAGAATAACCAGTTGTTTGTAATTTAAATCGTTAGAATTTACAAATTGTATTTCTCCTTTACGCAAACGACTTTCGATTTCTAAAAACTCATTTTCAAAACCTAAAAACGGACTTTCCAAGTGGTTGTATTTAGGAATCATATTTAAAATACTGGTATCCATTGAACGCCCACTCATTCGTTGGGTCAATAGTCCCATAGAATATAAAATTTCAGAAAGCGCTCCGTTCTCTGCTTTTTCAAATTGGTAAATATCCTCTCCGTTAAGGATTTCCATCAGTTCAACTAATTCGTCTAACGGAATTTTATTGATCCATATAAAATCGTTTTCTTTATAAAAAACCTGATTCAATACATATTCTAACGTATCTTTTTGTGGCTGATACGGTAAGATTTTAGCAGAAATCCTTTTTCGGACTTCATATAAAAAATCTGAATCCTGTAAAATTCCGGCATCTGAAACCATTAAATGGAACTTCTTATCCGAAAGAATATTTTTTAGATAATCACTTAAAATGGTGCGGTGCTTATCAAATTCAATCAAATGATCTAATAAGGGGCGCAACGTGATATTCGCAACTGCTTTTGGTCTTTTGGGACGAAAATAACGTACCAATTCATATAAGAAAAACAAATTCTCTTGCGAAACAACCTGGTTGTCAACGATATATTTTTCAAAAATTTCATTGATGTTTTTATAGGCAATTTGTTTTCTTATTAGATTCATAAACTCTTTTTTTACGATATTTGATTTTCAAAAACTATAAAAATATATGCTAGAAATTGAAAGAAAATTCAGCGTTAAAAATACTAATTTTTTGGATAACGCTAAAGAAAGCTTTAAGATAACTCAAGGTTATCTAAATTCTGATAAAAAACGAACCGTACGTGTCCGTATTAAAGGCAACAAAGGTTTTATTACCGTGAAAGGATTGAGCTCTGCAGATGGTTTATCGCGTTTTGAATGGGAAAGAGAAATTCTTGTGAAAGATGCAGAAGCATTATTGCTTTTATGCGAAGATTTTGTGATTGATAAAACACGTTATATGATCCCTTTTAACGATGTTATTTTTGAAGTAGATGTTTTTGAAGGTGCAAATAAGGGATTAATTATTGCCGAGGTGGAACTGCAGTCAACCGATCAACAGTTTGAAAAACCCAATTGGTTAGCTGATGAACTAACAGGTGACGAACGTTTTTACAATGCGTATTTAAGCAATCATCCGTTTACAACCTGGAAACAGCATTAATCGTTCATTAATTCTAATTTCACATGCAGCTTACCGGCTTTTTTGTCGTGTGAAATCGCATCAAACGCTTTTTTGCTTAAATCAATTTCTACCCCTTTTGTAAAAGGTCCGCGGTCGTTAATAGTTACAATTACGCTTTTATTATTCTTTATATTGGTTACTTTAACTTTGGTACCAAAATTTAAACTCTTGTGGGCGGCGGTTAATTTATTATTAGAAAAAATATCACCGTTTGCGGTTTTTCTACCATTGAATTTATTATGGTAATAACATGCAAAAACCTCATTTTTGTATAATGAGGTTTTTGTATACGTTCCACTGTTTGCTGTTTTACAACTTGTAAAGCAAACAAGCGTTAAAATTATAAAAATACTATAACGCAAATTCATTTAGATCTAAACCATTAACGGCCGCTACGGTATTTAATTCTTCTTGTAATTCAATGCGTTTTTCTTCGTAATCCTCTGGCAATACTTCCACTTTTACCTTTAGTATGCCCCGGCTTCGGTTATGGGTTAAATCCATAAACGCTTTTTTGCTTAAATCTATCTGGCGACCTTTTACAAATGGCCCGCGGTCGTTGATTTCAACAATTACTTCTTCATCGTTAATTAAATTGGTAACGCGCACTTTTGTTCCAAAAGGAAGTGTTTTGTGTGCTGCGGTGTAACTTTTATTGCTAAAAACTTCTCCGTTTGCGGTTTTTCTACCATTAAATTTATCGTGATAGTATGATGCTTGGGCTTCTTCATGAACCACCTCAACTTCGCTTTCCAAAGCTTCTAATTCGGCATTTAATTTAACTAATTCGTTATTTAATTCCGCCTCTTTTTCTTTTATTTTAGCTGAGTCACTTATAAAATTTGCTGAAGAAACGGTTTCTACATAAGCCATTTCTTTACCCATTGAATTTTTATTAGCTGCCTCTGTATCTGATTGTATTTTAACAGTAAAAATTAATATTCCTGTTAATGTGATTAATCCTGCTAAAATAAAATAATAATACCTTTTCATTGTAAAACTTTTAAATTAAACATTTGCTATAAAGCTTTAAACTTGCAAAAGTTTAGACCTGACTTAATATAAGTCAGGTCTTATTTTATAACCAGTTATTCCATGGAATTCTTGATAAAATCAAAATCGTTCCAATGGCGTACATGATTGCAATTGACTTAAATTTCGACTGGTTGGTCGTCGCTTTTTTGTGCTTAGAGAACCCAATGGTAATTAATATTACAGCAATAATGTTAATTAACGGATGCTCAACAGCATACAATCTTAAATCGGCATTTTTCATTACTTCACCCATTGGCATATCAAAAACTTTAACCATTGGTGAAACAAAATACAAAATCAAACCAATTAACAATTGTGTGTGTGTGAAAATTAAAGCAAATAACGATATTTTACGATCGCCATCCTTAAATTCTTTGTTAGATGTCATTCCGATAATTGCATTTATTGAAGCTACAATCAACAAGATTAAAGCAAAATAAGCAACGTAAGAATGTGCGTGTTGTAAACCTGTGTACATAGTTTATATTATTGTTGTTTGCTCACAAAGATAGCCTTTTTTATTTGTAAAAACCTATCCTTACATTTTAACACAAAAGCAAATATACTGAATTACAATCACATAGAAAAATTAAGACATGAATTTATTCTTTTTTAACATTTCTTAAACTTGTTTTTAACGTTATTAAGAAGCTTGTTCTATCATAAAAAAACAAAATTATTCTACAAAATTTCAAGTAATTCTTCTGAGGAAAGATATGATTGTAAGAACAAGATTTCTTTAAAATGTTCATCTAAAAAAATAATGGTCGGATAAATTTCTTGTCTTTTTCCAAGATAATGATAAACCACTTCGTGGTAACCTGATTTTATACCTGTAGGCACAAATTTGAATTTCTGATGAAGATGATGTATTGTTTCTGTGCTATCACCTTTAAAAAAGATTACATGATAATCTTTAGTTAACTTTTCAATTACTTTTGAGTCTTTGAACGTACTTTTCTGCAACATTTTACAATATTGGCACCAATCGGTATAAAAGTAAAGCAATATTGGTCGGGGATTTTTGCCGACCAATTGCTCTACCTGTTCAAAGCTATATGTTTGCAGTTGTTGTGAATTGCCTTGAACAGAAAAAATAAAAAATAATACTAAAAATAACTGCTTCAAATTAAATAGTTTAAAAATTATATCGAACGCCTAAAAAAGTTCTTATTCCCTGATTGGTTGCATACACATACGACGGATCGAATACTAAACCATAGGGATTATCTGGTGTTCGCAACGCATCTCCGTTAGGATCAAACTGTACATTTTTATCAAAAGGATCATTGGTCCTGGAAATTAAGAAAGGTAGATTTTTACTTGGTGTCCAATTCAATAAGTTCTTTACTCCGCCATAAATCTGGAAGTTTTTAAAACCTTTATATGTTAGTTGGATGTTCTGAATGCTATAAGTTTCAGAATATTCCGGACGCGGATCCCATTCACTAACTAAAGGCAAACGCATTGGTCCGTACAGATTACCCGTATAATCAATATCTAAGTTGAAAGACGGAATACTATAAGAAACAGCCCATGTTCCCGAAAAACGTTCGGTAAGCATTTGGCGTTCTTTAATATCATCTTCTATAGTAGATACATCCATTAAAGTTGCTCCTGCTAAAAATTTTAATCCGTTTCCTAAAATCAAATCTATATTTGCACTTATTCCTTTAGATATGGCATGTCCGTTTAAATTATCATAAATAATTTGATTGGGATTGGTATCATAATCCGGTAAAATAGCATTTGTAAAATAAGTGTACCAAGTTGATGCCTCTAATTGCAATACATTTGAACCAAAATACCATTGTTTCAAGTAACTTAAATTTAGATTGTACGATTTTTCAGGTTTTAAATCTTCTAAAACAATTACATCTCTTGCTCCTGAAAGTGCCGCATGGTCTTCGGTAAACAGGTTTACTACTCTAAACCCGGTTCCGGCATTTAATCGCAACACATCTCCTTTTTCTGATTTGTACCGATAAGCAAAACGCGGTGTAAAAATAGATCCGTGATTGTTGTTAAAATCATACCGTGCACCCAACAAAATACTGTGTTTATTATTAAAGGAAATTTCGTCTTGGGCAAAAATTCCAGGCATCGTAGTAATATCTTTATCGTTGGTAGCCGGGGTATTATCATCATAATTCGTGTAACGAAAAGCTGCTCCAAACAACATATCATGATTTCCCAATTTCTTGTCCCAAGTTAATTGTCCAAATCCCACTTTTTGTTTTGCCATATAAGGTGTGTTTCCATAAACTGAGTTTTGGTCGTGATCTGCATAAGAAAATGAAAAAAACATTTTTTCTGCAACGGGAAGTTCATACGTTCCCATTAATTCATATCGGCTGGTATAGATGGATTCTCCATAAACTTCATCACCACCTCTGTAATTTTTATTCCAATTCATCTCGCCTCCCCAGCGGTCTTCATAAAAATAACGCCCCGCTACAGAAAATAATTTATTGCTTTTGCGGGTAAAATTCCATTTTTGGAAAACCGAACTACGGTCTTGCAGGGTTAAATCGGTAAAATTATCGTTGTTCTTATCAATAGGGTTAGAATAATTAAAATAGTTAATACCCAACAGCAAATGTGCCTTCTCGCCAACTTTTGTGCTTACGCCAATATCGGTATTCACTTCGCCCCAAGATGTTCCAAAAACATCTGCTGAAAAAAGTGGTGCGTTTTTAGGATTCTTAGTAATAATGTTGATTAAACCGCCAACAGCTTCACTTCCGTAAAGAGAAGAAGCCGGACCTTTAACTACCTCAACACGTTCTATTAATGAATTTGGAATTCCCGACAAACCATAAACGGTAGAAAGCCCGTTGACAATAGGCATACCATCGATCAAAACAAATGTATAAGGACCTTCCAATCCGTTTATGTGTATATCTCCCGTATTACAAACACTGCAATTAACCTGCGGACGTACGCCATTTACAATTTGCAACGCTTCAAAAACGTTGGCAGTTGGGTTCTTTTTAAAGAATGTAGGCGTGTAAACCTCTACCGGTACCAAACTTTCTGAACGAAGAACCGGTTTCATGGTTCCTGAAATTACAATTTCTTCTAAAGTATCATCCATATCATTAGTAAGCGTATCTTGTTCTACCTGAGAAAAAACCGAAAAGCTAAAAAGAAAACAAAAGAACAAAAATATTTTACAATTCATAATAAAATTAATTTTAGACAAATCTAAAAATTATATTTCACATAACTTAATTATCAATCGAATTATTTCTTATATTTGATTTTTATTTGATTATGCTAACACATTCTGAAGAAAATTATCTTAAAGTTATCTATCATTTGTCTCAAACCGAAGACGGCGGAATTTCAACAAATGCCATTGCACAAAAAATCGACACGAAAGCATCGTCGGTAACCGATATGATAAAAAAATTAAAAGAAAAAGATTTAATTTCTCATCAAAAATACCAGGGCGTTTTTATTACGGCATTAGGTAAGCAAACCGCAAAAATGATTATCAGGAAACACCGCTTATGGGAAGTTTTTTTAGTAGATAAGCTACATTTTAACTGGGACGAAGTACACGATGTTGCAGAAGAATTAGAACATATAAAATCAGAGAAGCTGATCAATGCGCTGGATGCTTTTCTGGGATACCCTAAAGAAGATCCGCACGGCGACCCTATCCCAAATGCCAAAGGCGAAATTCCTTATCGCGAAAAAGAATTATTGACCGAAACAAAAGTCAACAATGATTATATGTGTGTGGGCGTAAAAGACACTTCGCCAGAATTTTTGCAATATTTAGACCGACAAAAAATTGCTTTGGGCAGCACATTTAAAATAGTAAAGCACGAAAATTTTGACCATTCAGTAACCATTTTATTTCAAGAAAACGAACTTACGTTGTCTAAAGTAGTTGCCCAAAACTTATTTGTAAAGAAATTAAGCTATGAATGAACACAAAAATCCTGAATCGTTAAGCGAAGTACACAATTCTGTTGAAACGAACCATAAAAAAGGCTGGAAACGTATTTTTGCTTTTTTGGGACCTGCTTATTTAATCAGCGTTGGATACATGGATCCAGGTAACTGGGCAACGGATATTGCCGGAGGTTCTCAATTTGGCTATAAGCTTTTATGGGTTTTATTAATGTCAAACTTGATTGCCCTTTTGCTACAATCCTTAAGTGCTCGGCTGGGTATCGTTAAAGGATTGGACTTAGCTCAGGCATCCCGAAAAGCATATCCACAATGGGCAAACATACCTTTATATATTTTGGCTCAAATTGCAATTATTGCATGTGATTTAGCAGAAATCATTGGAATGGCAATTGGTTTGAATCTCTTGTTTGGATTACCGATGATCTGGGGGATTTCTATTACAGTTTTAGATACCATCTTGCTATTATTCCTGTTAAAAAAAGGAATGCGGACTATGGAAGCCTTTATATTGTCAATGGTTTTTGTGGTAGGTCTTTCGTTTTTGTTTGAAATGTTTATTGTAGAACCCAATCTGGTTGAAATAAGTAAAGGACTTGTTCCTTCAGAATTGAACGGAACGGCATTATATATTGCTATAGGAATCATTGGAGCTACGGTAATGCCACATAATTTGTATCTACACTCATCGTTAGTTCAAACACGGAAAATAGAACGCTCTCAAAAAGGCATTAAAGAGGCAATCCGTTTTAATTTTATTGATACTATAGTAGCTCTCAACCTTGCTTTTTTTGTAAATGCAGCGATATTGATACTCGCGGCTGCAGCTTTTTACACAAAAGGATTTCATGAAGTTGCCGAAATTCAAGATGCCTACAAATTGTTAGAACATATCTTTGGAACCGCCGCACCTACACTTTTTGCCATTGCTTTAATTGCTTCAGGGCAAAGCTCTACAGTAACCGGAACTCTTGCCGGACAAATTGTAATGGAAGGACATTTAAATTTGAGAATACAACCTTGGGTACGCCGGTTGCTTACCCGGTTGCTGGCAATAGCTCCCGCTTTTTTTACAATCCTTCATTTTGGTGAAGATTCTTTGGGAAGCCTGCTAATTTTAAGTCAGGTGGTTTTAAGTTTACAACTTGGTTTTGCTATTATCCCACTGATACATTTTACATCATCAAAAAAAATAATGGGTACATTTGTTAATAAGCCAATGGTAAAAATGTTGGCATGGCTAAGTGCTGTAGTCATTATTTTACTGAATGTTAAATTGGTATTTGATGAAATAAATTCATGGCTGAGCCAATCTGGTAATCAAAGTATTTGGATTTATCTATTTATTGTTCCAATTGCTATTGCTATAGGGTTACTTTTGCTTTACATTATTTTTAAACCTCTGTTTTCTTCTAACCTTGAAATGCACGCTTTGAATGAATCGTCGAAAAACGAATTAGAGATAACATTTGCCCCACATACGGGATACACGCGTATTGGTATTGGTATTGATTTTTCTAAAAAAGACCAACAGGTTATTGAAAACGCCTTGAAACAGGGGAATGAAAATACTTGTTATATACTAATTCACGTTATTGAAACCGCAGGTGCAACTTATAACAAAAAAGAAGTGCTGGATTTGGAAACAGTTCACAACAACAACTTACTAAAGAAATATACTGATCATCTGGCTTCCTTAGGTTATCAAAGCGAATACCATATCGGCTTTGGTAATGCAGCTTCTGCCATTAGCAAGATTGCACATCAAGAAAATTTAGATTTTTTAGTATTAGGTGCTCATGGACATACCGGCTTAAAAAATTTACTTTTTGGAACCACTATTGACAAAGTGCGTCACCAAATTACTATACCGGTTTTAGTAGTAAGATAATTTTTCTAATACAAATTAAAATGAAAAACTTAATACTTATAATTATTTTCTTGATAAATTTCAATCTTTTTTCTCAAAACAATAATCAAATAGATACAAAATATCTTTCAGGTTTACTATATCTAAAAACTAATAATAACCCGTAGTGCATTTGTATAAGTATAGAATAAAAGTTGTGCAATTTGCTAAAAAAACAGTAAATTGTAGTTACCACACAAACAATTCAATGCACAACTTTACAGCAAATTACGATAAAATTTTAGATGTATTAAAGAAATTAGGTCTTGAAAGTGAGAATTTTTTATATCAGATACGCAAACCTAAATTAACAGATTTAAGATTAATCGCTATAAATCTGACTTCATAATATATGAGTATTGATAGCGAACATCAACTTTTCAGAATATTACCTACTGATATTAAGCTACTTATAGAACGAAGTGTTTATAACAGAAGAAAAAGAAGGTTATTTACACATATGGAACGTATTAGAAAACTATTAGCAGAAAAATTTAATGATTCTGAAAAATATTTTATTGTAGACAGCATGCCTTTAGAAGTTTGTAAATTATCAAGAAGCTCACGTAGTAAAATATGCAAAGAAACCGATTATGCACTTCCAAACAAAGGTTACTGTGCCTCACAGAAAATGCATTATTATGGCTATAAACTTCATGCGGTTTGTTCTATAAGTGGAGTTTTCCAAAGTATAGATTTAAGCCCAGCTTCTGTTCATGACATCCATTATTTAAAAGACATCAAAGAGCAATTATCAGATTGTGTGTTACTTGGAGACAAAGGATATTTATCGTCTGAAGTTCAAATTGATTTGTTCAATTATGCCAATATAGAACTGGAAACTCCAAAAAGAATCAATCAAAAGGATTATCAGCCTCAATTTTATGCATTCAAAAAATATAGAAAAAGAATTGAAACCTTATTCTCTCAATTGTGCGATCAGTTTATGATTAGAC
>SMEI01000066.1_pt1 | contig 17299 bp, 17 predicted proteins | sample 2456321 | NCBI WGS metagenome assembly SMEI01 (sample SAMN10132588, study PRJNA489261) | soil metagenome | isolation source: day1 control-silt loam soil ammended with composted manure from dairy cow... | place: USA | collected 2015-05-01
GTATACGGAAGTACTTTAAACGTTAATGAGACAGGAGCTTTTATACTTTTAAAAGATGGTAAGAAAATATTAAGAGATAAACAAAAGTTAGATGTTGAAGCTAGTAGTAGCGGATGGATTTACAAAGCTAGCATCATACTGACTGAAGAAGATATTCAACTTTTAAGAAATTCAGAGATTACAGACGTAAAATTATATATTTACGACTCTGAGATTTCTAAAAAGGAAGGATATTTACTTCAGGAGTATTTAAAATGTATGACAAAAGATTTGACAGACCTAAAGGATCAAATGAAATCTTTTTAAAGCAATCAGGCATAATCACAAAGAAATAAAAAAGCCAAACAAAAGTTTTTAGAATGATTTTTTTGATAAATGAAAATACCATTTAAAAAACTAATCAATAAAATGAATTTTCACAACCTACAATAGGCTTATCTTATAAATTTTAAAATATGGCAAGTCACAACCCTAACGCAAAATACGGCAGACGAAAAAACCGTGAAGAGCTTCATAGAAAATATTCCAACATGTCAGGTAGAGAAAAATCTGATTTTGATTCAACAGTTTGGATTTTAAGATTTGTATTATTCATTATTGCAATGGCTGTTTGTTTAATTGTGATAATGTGTGGAGGAACTATAAAATAAAGATATATGAAAAAATTACTACTTATTACATTAACCTTATTTGGTTTAAATTCTTTCGCTCAAAGTTTTCCAGGAAATAAACCCGAAATTCTATTAAACAAAGTAATGAAGCCAATTGAAAAGGATGAAATTTTGCAATTTTATGGCTATAAAAATTTTATTGACAATTTTGACACTATTACAAAGGAATATAAAATCACAGATCTAAATAATAAGCCGTTTTACAATGAAAAATGTTTTTGCTCACGTTATGAGGATTTAAAGAAATTAAAATTTAAAGTAAAAAAAATATTTAATGTAAACGACAAATATTCTATACACAGTGATAAATCAATGTTACAGTTAGAAAATGATAGCGTTGGAATTGTTTACTATTTATATGATCCAAAATATGAACATTCGTTTGAGTTAGAATTAGACAAAGGAGAAATATTGCCAAACGAAGTTTTCTGTGAAGATATTGACATGGAAAAAGATAAGTTTAACGGAGAAGTAACTTACAGAACTCCATTTGGAAATCAAGGAATTAATTTAACAAAAATCAAAAAAAACAATGTAACAAATTATTATTTAAGCGTTAGTGTAGACGGTTCAACTTTGAACGTAGGAACAAAAGGTGCTTATGTATTATTCGATAATGGAAAAAAAATATCAAGACCTAATGAATCTATCGACGTTGATTCTAATATCGGAACTTACTCAAGTGGCTGGGAATATTCTGCTTTTATAAAATTAAATCAAGAAGACATTAAGCTTTTAAAAAACAATAAAATAACTGATGTAAAACTTTACATATATCAGAATGAAGTATCAAAAAATACAAGTATTAAGATACAACAATATATGAAGTGCTTAACTAAATAATGCCCAACTTATTTAATTGAACAAAAGCTTTTAGAATAACCATGATTTGGACAATTAAAAATTACTAATAAAACAAAACTACAAAATGAAAAATATTCTTTTTCTTACAGTCTTACTACTAACTACATCTTGTACAAAAAAACACGATGGATTTTTAACATTAGAAATAAAAAATGGTGCCGGCGTTTTAAAAGAAGTTAATTTCGAAATAAGTGAATCCACTATTGAGGAAATAGAAAAATTAAATATAGACAAAACAGAAAAAAGCGATCAAGTAATAAGTTACAGTTTAGCATACGCAAATGGTTATTTAGACGTTTATTTAAACAATCCAAGTAGCTATGATTTTATAGATGATTCTACAGGAAATATATACGTTTTAGGAGATACGATAAAAATAACATATAATTTTACTGCTCAGAATGGTTTTGGAAATAAAATTATAAGTAAAGCTTATATTGATGTTTATAATAAAAATGGTCAAAAAGAAACAGACGTAAAAATTGAATAAAATGAAACCCCTAATCCCATTATTTCTAGCCCTTATAATCTTCTCATGCCAACAAAAGCAAGAAGATGCTTTAATAGCGCAAAATTGCCATACCGAAGCCGAAGCCACATGTACAGGCAGCAAATCGTGCAACGCCTGTAAAAACTGCAAATACTGTAAACATTGTTCAAAAAGTGGCAATAGTTGTGGTGTTTGTAAATAATGTTCATTTTTGTATTTTAAAACAAACCACATGAAACAACTTTATTTACTCTTTTTATTTGCAACCTTAACCTTTTGCAGTTCCAACAAAAGCGATTTTTCTGAAACTTCGGAACAATTTCAGGAATGGTATCCGGTAACTAAAGTAGTCGATGGCGATACCTTTTGGGTAGATAACGGAACATCAAAAGGAATCAAAATCCGGCTAACCGGTATAGATGCTCCCGAATCTCAAAAACGCTGGAAAAAGGAAGAAGGTTATTATGGTAAAGAATCCAAAGATTATCTAACTAAACTATTGAAAAATAAAAAAGTCCGTTTAGAAACAGACATCGATTCTTTGGATCGATACGGTAGAACATTATCCTATGTATATTTAGAAAATGATACGTTTGTAAATGCAATTATGGTAAAAGAAGGATACGCAGTTATCATGACCGTACCTCCTAATGTAAGATATGTGGATCTTTTTTATAAGCTGCAAGTTCAGGCGCGTGAAAATAATCGCGGATTGTGGAGGAATAAAAATTAAAAGAAAAACTTATAAAGTTCCCATCTATTTTTGAAAAGCAAATATAACGAGTTCTAAACTCTACAGGATATAAAAAATCCCTAAACTTTAGGGATTTTTATTCTTAATAACTGTACTGTACAGAATAACTGCTTGGGTGGGTTACAGGAACATTCTGCTCATCTTTTACCACATTTCCGTTTACTTCTGCTTTGTAAGAGTAGGTAATACTGTTGTTTGTAAAAGGAATAAATTGCATGCTTAAACTTGCTGCCTGTATAGGGTTTATTGTTTCAATCACGTAGGTTTTTACGCTTCCTGAAAAGCTTTCGTCGTTTAAAGAAATAGCGTTCTCGTTCGGTCTTTCTGTACCATTAACCTTCCAAATGGTATTTGTATTTATCGCTCCGCCGGCAACAACAAACGAAATATAATCATCAGGAATTACCCCGTTGATAGTAACGGTAAACTTTATTGTTTTACCCTCAAGCCCCGGAATTGCAGGGGTCGAATCATCACTGCCGCAACCTGTTAATATTCCTGTAGCTAAAAATAAAAATAGCAGTCCTTTTGAACTCAATTTAAAAATACTCTTTTTCATAGAATTTTGATTTAAAATTATAACGTTCAAATTTAGATAAAACTATTTAAAAATAATAATATGTTTAGAAAACGAAATGCATTAAAAAACCTCTATCGGGAAAGATAGAGGTTTTAGTCTATAAATTAGGTATTCTTAAAACCTGACCGGGATAAATTTTATCCGGATGGTTTAACATGGGTTTGTTCGCTTCAAAAATGGTGTTGTATTTATTGGGATCACCATAATAATCCTTTGAAATTTTTGACAGGGTGTCGCCGCTTACCACCGTGTAGAATTGTGCTTGTGGTGCCGGCGTTGCAACAGTCATTAAGTTATCAACCTGGTCAACACCTTCAACATTTCCAATAGCCAAAAGAATTTTTTCAGCGTCTGCCTGTGCAGCTACCTCACCTTCTACTTTAACATCGTCATCGGTAACAGATAATTTCAGTCGGTTATAAGTTAACCCCAAACTTTTTACATAATCAAGCAATGCCTGAGCCTGTAATTCTTTTTTCTCTTCAATTGGCGCATCTTCTTCTTTTTTACCAAAAATTTTAGCACCTTTTTCTTTAATAAATGAAAATAATCCCATAGCGTATATTTTTAAAATTCAAATAAATATAAGAAAAAAATAAAAACAGTATGTTACAATTCTATTAAATCATTTCTGTATCGCAAAATTTAAGTATCTTCGCTTGTAGATAAAAAATTAACTAAATAATGAAAAAATTAAGCTTATTTCTTTCTTTGTTTATGCTTGCAATGCCTTTGGGAATGTTTGCTAACGAAGGAATGTGGTTTTTAATGTTCATTGAACGTTTAAATTACCGCGATATGCAAAAAATGGGGTTACAGTTGACTCCCGACGAAATTTACAGCATTAACAACCATTCATTAAAAGATGCTATTGTTCAGTTTGACGGAGGTTGTACCGCCGAAATCATTTCAGACCAAGGTTTAGTATTGACCAATCACCACTGCGGGTACAGTGCCATTGCAGAACTATCTACGCCGCAAGACGATATTTTAACCAACGGTTTTTGGGCAAAAACCCAAGCCGATGAACGCAAACCTAAAGATGTTTCGGTGCGTTTCTTTGTTCGTATGGACGATGTTACCAAGCGTATTTTAAACGTTGTTAACGATAATATGACCGAAGCTGAGCGTGAAAAAGCCATCAATCAGGAAATAGCTAAAATCGATAAAGAAAACAACGAAGGCGGAAAATATACCGTTTCGGTAAAATCATTTTTTCAAGGAAATGAATATTACTATTTCGTATATCAAGATTATACCGATGTTCGTTTAGTAGGAACTCCGCCAAACAGTATTGGTAAATTCGGTGGGGATACAGATAACTGGGAATGGCCACGCCATACGGGTGATTTTTCAATTTTCCGCGTATATGGTGATGCCAACGGAAATCCGGCAGAATATTCGGCAGATAACGTTCCGTTAAAACCTAAACATTTTTTACCTGTAAATATCCAGGGATTAAAACAAGGCGATTTCTCAATGATTTTGGGTTATCCAGGAAGAACAAACCGCTGGATGCCGGCAGAAGGAATTGAACAAAACGTGGAGTTTGCTTATCCTGCTTGGGTTGAAGGGTCACGTTTGGGAATGGACGTGATGAAAAAATACATGGATCAAAGCGATGAAGTTCGTTTGGCGTACGCAAGCAAATATGCAGGTGTTGCTAATTACTGGAAAAATCGCCAGGGAATGATTGATGCCTTAAAACAGCACAAAACGGCTGAAACAAAACGCACAGATGAGGCAAAATTCAATAAATGGGCAAATGAAAAGAAAAATAAAGAAAAATACGGAAACGTAATTGCCGATATTAACGCGTATTATGCTGCTACAAATGAAAAAGCACGTCACGATAATTATTTAATGACTATTTTACGTACGTCTAATTTAGCGGCAATTCCTTACAGTTTTGGAAATGCTTTGATCCAATATGCCAATGAAAACGAAGCAAAACGTGCAGAGATGCGCCCAAGATTAGAAGAAGCAATCAATGATGCGTACGAAGGGTTCTATGCACCGCTAGAATCAGAAATGCTGGCACGTCAATTAAATTTATATGCCACAAAATCTACAGGATATGCCATTGCACCGTATGTAAAACAATTGGGTGAGCAAAACAATTACGATTATTCTAAATTGATCGACAAAGCTTTTGCCGGAAGTATTTTTTCATCAAAGGATTTAATGATGAAATATTTGAACAATCCGGAAAAATCAATGATTGAAAACGATGAATTGTTTAAAATTTCGACTGATTTATTGACAAAATACCGTGAGCAACCAGAAAATTTAGCTCCGTTAAAAGAAAAATACGATACCGCTTTCCGCAGATTGGTTGACGGATTAAGACAAGCAAATCCAAAAACAAAATACTATCCTGATGCCAACTCAACGTTGCGTTTAACTTATGGAAAAGTAATTGATTTACCACGCCGTACCGATCGCCCGAATGATGCAGCAGAGAATTGGTACACCACATTGCAAGGAACCATCGCAAAACACAAAGCGGGCGATGAAGAGTTTGAAAACCCACAACGTTTGATTGATTTGTATAACGCTAAAGATTACGGACAATATGCAGATAAAGACGGTACATTGCACGTAAACTTTTTAACAGATCACGATATTACAGGTGGTAACTCGGGTTCACCGGTTTTAAACGGAAAAGGGGAACTAATTGGATTGGCTTTCGACGGTAATATTGAAGCAATGGCAGGCGATGTTATTTTTGATCCTGAATTGCAACGTACCATTAATGTGGACATTCGTTACGTTTTATTCATCATTGATAAATACGCCGGTGCTACACATTTAATTGATGAAATGAAACTTGTAAAGTAATTTCATTTTAAATAAAAGTTATCAAACCCCGACAGAGTTCTAAACTCCGTTGGGGTTTTTTGTTTATTTTCAAATTTAACTATAGCATATTTTATTAAAATTCTTTAATTTTAGATGGAATTAAATATTTAAAGCTATGAAGAATTTAATCACAATTTTAATGGTAATTTGTTGTTGTGTTGCCACTACAGATGTTTTTGCACAAAATAAAAAAGTTAAACGTGCTGAATTTGGTAATTTAACCAAAGCGGGTAAGTTTACAGAATATGTATCTAAAAATGGAGAAGTGATCACCGTGGGCGACAGTTTACAAATTGGTAATCCCAGCAATTTTGAAAAGTATGTTTTTCTTACGCAAAACGATACCTATTTACGTGCTGATCAAATGAATAAAAAATTGCAGCTAAAAGCCATAAATGTTTCAGGCGATGATAAAAAAGGATATGAAGTTTATTTTACTTTTAAAGGGTTGGGTGCAACGCCGGTTTTTGTAAAATACGAAGACGCTTTACAGACAAATGAGATTAAATTATTAAAGCCAACTACCGAAAATTTGCAAGAATAATCCGTTCTTTGCTAAATGAAAAAATGGTTGACAATTCTAATCTTTTTTATAGTTCTTTCGTGTTCTAAGCCCGAACTCATTCCTGTGTCTTTCTATTATTGGCGGACTTCTTTTCAATTGACCGATTTAGAAAAAGAATACATAAACGAGTTAAAAGTGAACAAACTGTACATTCGTTATTTTGATGTGGCATTAAACAACAGTGAGCCCGTTCCTGTAACTTCAATTGTTTTTAATGAAAAAATACAAAAGATCGAAATTGTACCGGTCATTTATATCAAAAACGAAGTTTTTCTTCAAAATACAGATACCAAAGATTTAGCTCAGAAAATATACAATTACATTGCACAAATCAATAATAAGAACGGATTTAGAACAAACGAAATTCAGTTTGATTGCGATTGGAGCTTAAAATCAAAACAGAATTATTTTCAATTCCTTGCCGATTTTAAAAAACTCCATCCAGAATTATCAGCAACGATCCGTTTGCATCAAATCAAGTATCCCGAAAAAGCAGGAATTCCCGATGTTGATAAAGGCGTTTTGATGTATTACAATATGGGCGTTATTAGTTCTGGAGATAATAATTCTATTTACGACCGCTCGGTAGCGCAACGATACATAAAATCGTTACAAAATTATTCACTCCCTTTAAATATTGCTTTGCCGGTTTTTAGCTGGGGCGTTCACATTCGCGATAACAAGGTGGTAAATTTAATTGGCGGATTAAGCAATAATGACCTGCAAAAACATCCTTTTGAAAAGGTGTCAGAAAACAGGTATCGGGTCATTGAAGATTTTATTTACCAGGGGCGTTATCTGGCTAAAAATGATGTTGTGAAAATAGAAGAACCATCAGCCGAACAATTAAAAGAGATGATGAAAGATTTGAAGAATCACCTAAAAAAGAAACCAAATGAAATTATATTTTACGATTTAAACGAAAAAAATGTAACCAAATATGAAAAAGAAACTTTTAAAACTGTTAGCCGTTGGTAGCTTTGCTACTATTTTTGGCTATGGTATATATGCTTACGGTTGTGCCGACGGATGGTGGGGAGCTGGATATTCATCGATATTCTCGCCAGAAATTACGGTGAGCAATAAAGATTACGAACCGTTTTTTTACGATGATTACACCATTTTTTACAACGGGTACAACGTACAATCTACCACCGATTTGTTTAAAGAGGAAACCATTGCCGATTGGGCAGCATATCTTGAAAAATACGATGCAAAAACAGTTGAATATTATTTGTACGATAATGAATTGAATACGGTTTTGGCTGAGGTGTCGTCTTCAAAAAATCCAATAGAGGCTTTTAATACGCACGTTTCAAAACAATATGCATTAAAGAGTAAAGATGCCAAATCTAAAAATTTATTTGAATTTATGCTCTTGTCACGCGGTATTGAAACCTATTCCAATCAAACCTATAATTATTGGGATTATAACAACCGTACACAGTTAAATGCCGAACAAAATGTGGTACAGAAAATAGAGCAGACATTCAATAAAGCTTCAAAAAAAGATGTTTTTTATAAAAATCGTTTGTGGTTTCAGGTATTGCGTGCAAAATTCTATTCAGACGATGTAAGTTCGGTTATCACATTTTTTAACCATACAGAAAAAGACCAGCCCAAAAACAACTTATATTACCGTGGATTAAGTTATGTGGGCGGTGCCTATAAAAATGTAAAGAATTATGAAAAAGCAAATGTGGCTTTTGCGCAGGTTTTTTGTCAGTGTAAACCATTAATGCCTTCTGCTTTGTTTGATTACCGTCCTTTAGACGCGGCATCGTTTAAAAACAGTTTAAATCAGGTAAACAATCAACAAACTAAAGAGGTATTGTATGCTTTGCAAGGATATTACACCAATGAATTCAGTGCTTTGCAGGATTTGTATCAATTGAATCCCAATTCGCCTCACGTAGATTTTCTATTGTCACGCTGGGTCAATATCAACGAACAGAATATCAATATTTATACAGAATATGAAAAGATAGACGTTGATCCTAAAAAAGTAAAAAAAGATTTTAAAGATAAGGTTGATTCAGCCCAGATTAAATGGATTAATGAAGTGGCTAACAAAGGCAATGTTCACAACCCGTATATCTGGAAAGCCACTGCGGCGTATTTTAATTCGTTAACAGGCGATTATCAAAAATCTGACGAATTGTTAAAACAGGCACATACATTAGCTAAAAATGCCGAACAAAAAGGGCAGGTACGAAATTTACGACTGTTCAACAATTTGTTAAGCATTGATAAAATGGATATCAAAGCCGAGGGCAAGTTAATAGAAGATACCAATTGGTTGTTTTATGACGAATCAAATGTGAATTATTACACATCAACAAACAGGGTTGGTTATCTGCAGGAATTTACCAAAAAATACATCAGTGCACTATATAAAAAACAGAACGATCCGTTAATGGCAGAATTGGTTTATCCTGTAAATGGATTTTTTAAGGATCAGAAACAAAGCATAGCAATGGAACAATTGCTTTTAAGCAACAAACGCTCTGCCTGGCAGGATATTTTTGTAGGAATTTATCCTTACAAACTGGCTGATATATATGAAAGTCGCGGAATTTATCTTTTTTATCAGGATAAAATCACCGAAGCCATTGCCGAGTTTGAAAAGATAGAACCTTTTGAAAGGCGACAACACAATTGGAGCGAAAACCGGTACGAAACAATAAAGGTTGATTATAAAGCAACGGAATTACCCGGAAATCCGTTTAACGGAAAAATAAAAGATTGCAATGATTGTGATCACGTAGCAAAACAATCGGTTAAATATTCGCAACTGCAATTTCTTAAAAAAGTAAAAGAAATGCAGGATAAAATTGCTGCCGGAGAAGATGTGTACAACAACGCCTTATTGGTTGGGAACGCGTTTTACAATGCGTCGTATTTCGGAAATGCCCGCACGTTTTATTACAACAACATCATCAGCGAATATGGGAACAGTATTTCAAACGAGCACGAAAAAATGCTCTACGGAATGGATCATGTTAGAAAATATTACACAATTGCTCAAAAAAATGCTGAAACCAAAGAGCAAAAAGCGAAGATGGCGTATATGTTTGCCAAAGTTGAACGCAATGATTTTTATGCTGTGAGCTATTTTATGCCCAACGATTATTTTTATCCTTACGGAGATTTTGTAAGTTTTAAAAAATGGAATGGATTTGAAGAGCTAAAGAATAATTACAGCGATACCAAATACTATCAGGAAGTGATTAATGAGTGTGGTTATTTCCGGAAATATTTAGGGATTAATTAAACTGATTTTATGTTTTATCCTGCAATATTTTAATGTTTTGCAGGATTTTTTTAGATATTTTGGTGAATATAATCACTAAAAAATATATTAATTTGGTGAATATAATCACTGAAAACATATTAATTTGGTGAATATTAAAAATAAATGTACCTTTGAATAAAGTTTTTAAGCTATGATACAAAGGGAATTTATAAATGTTTTACAATCAAAACTCCATAAAGGAAAAGTAATTGTATTGATAGGTCCCCGGCAAGTAGGGAAGACCACGCTTATAAATACATTGCTTAAAGATAAAGAGTTTCTGTTTTTGGATGGAGACGATCAGTCTGTGGTTGAAATTCTGTCTAACACCAATACAGAAATTTTAAAAAACATTATTGGAAATTATAAATATGTTTTTGTTGACGAAGCCCAACGCATTCCTAATATCGGATTAAAATTGAAAATCATGGTCGATCAGATTAAAGGTGTTCAGATAATTGTCAGTGGATCATCGGCATTTGATATTAGTAATGAAATTCAGGAACCACTTACCGGACGTAAATTTGAATACCATTTATTCGCTATTTCTTGGAATGAATTTGAAGGCAATGTTGGATACATCAAAGCTCGGCAACAATTAGAATTACGGTTGCTTTATGGAATGTATCCTGATGTGATTAATAATTTTGGCAACGAATATGAGATCTTAAAGAATTTAACGTCAAGTTATTTATATAAGGATATTTTAGCATTGAGCAATATCAGAAAACCTGATGTTTTAGAAAAAATTGTTCAGGCATTGGCGTTTCAGGTTGGGAGCGAAGTCAGTTACAATGAAATTGCCCAGTTGGTGGGCGTTGATAAAAATACGGTCAGTGATTATATTGATTTGTTAGAGAAAGCTTTTGTAGTTTTCAGGTTAAACAGTTTTAGTAAAAATCTTCGTAATGAAATAAAAACCAACCGGAAAATTTATTTTTACGATAACGGTATCCGGAATATGGTGATAGGTAATTTCAGTCCGTTTGAATTGCGACAGGATAAAGGAGCCTTGTGGGAAAATTTTATGATTTCAGAACGACAAAAAGTACTGAATTTACAACAAAAACCGGTTAAATCATATTTTTGGCGAACCACAGCGCAACAAGAAATTGATTATGTGGAGGTTGAAAACAACAGAGTGAACGCATTTGAATTTAAATGGTCAGAAAAGAAAAAGACAAAGCTTCCTAAATCATTTGCAGAAGCTTACGATCCTGATTTTTTAGTAATAACAAAAAATAATTTTAGAGATTTTTTAAAGTAAAATAATCCTAATAAGGTTTTAAGATTTTGTAGGCGTAGTAGACTGTTATGATTCTATCTTAATCTAGTAAAGCACGTCTTTTCTCTTTATTCTACTTTTCTATTCCCCTAAAAAAATGTAGTTTTGAAGTGAGAAAACAAAAAATATAATGCGCATACATTTTATAGCAATTGGCGGGAGTGCCATGCACAATTTAGCTTTGGCTTTGCACGATAAAGGAGAACAAATTTCAGGGAGCGATGATGCTGTTTTTGAACCTTCAAAATCGCGGTTAAAAGCCAAAGGCTTGTTGCCCGAAAACGAAGGCTGGTTTCCTGAAAAAATCACTGCTGATATCGATGCGGTTATTTTAGGTATGCACGCAAAAGCCGACAACCCGGAATTGTTAAAAGCGCAGGAATTAGGACTGAAAATCTATTCGTATCCCGAATTTATCTACGAACACTCTAAAAATAAAACCCGTGTAGTTATTGGCGGATCGCACGGCAAAACAACCATTACCTCAATGATCCTTCACGTGATGAATTACCACAATGTACCGGTTGATTTCTTGGTAGGTGCCCAGTTAGAAGGTTTTACCAATATGGTACATCTCACAAAAGAAAACGATTTTATGCTGATTGAAGGCGACGAATATTTGTCTTCACCAACCGATCTGCGCCCAAAATTTCATTTGTATCAGCCCAATATTGCCTTAATCAGTGGTATTGCCTGGGATCACATCAACGTGTTTCCAACGTTTGAAAACTATGTAGAGCAATTCAAGATTTTTATCGATAAAATTACCAATGGAGGTATTTTAATTTACAACGAAGACGATGCCGTGGTAAAACAAATTGTGGAAGAAGCGGAAAAACCCGTTCGCAGAATACCGTATTCATTGCCCGAATATACAATAGATAAAGGCGTTACATATATAGAAACATCAGACGGACCAATGCCTATTGAAGTTTTTGGAGCGCATAACCTAAGTAATTTAGCCGGTGCCAAATGGATCTGCCAGAATATGGGAATTGATGAAGCCGAGTTTTACGAGGCTATTGCAAGTTTTAAAGGAGCGTCTAAACGTTTGGAAAAAATTGCAGAAACCAAAACCACCGTTGCCTACAAAGATTTTGCCCATTCACCAAGTAAAGTAAAAGCTACAACCGAAGCCGTAAAAAAGCAATATCCCAATAAAAAATTAATTGCCTGTTTAGAATTACACACGTATTCCAGTTTAAATGCCAAATTTTTAACGGAATATCAAGGAGCATTAGACGCTGCCGATACAGCCGTAGTGTTTTATTCGCCCGATGCCGTAGCGATTAAAAAGTTGGAAGAAGTTACAAAAGAACAAATTGAACAGGCTTTTAACAGAGAAGATTTAATCGTTTACACCAATCCCGAGGAATTCAAATCGTTTTTAGTGGTTCAGGATTTTAAAGACTCCGTTTTGCTGTTAATGAGTTCCGGTAATTACGGCGGACTGAATTTTGATGAGGTTCAACAGATGATTGAATAATTCCAACACAGAAGAAAACCCAAAGTTTGTCATTCCGTAGAACTCTAAAAAGATGTTTACAGCATGACAAACTTGATGATTTACGAATAAAAATAGTACTTTTTATCTCTTTCACCAACCTTATAAACGGTTTGTACATCGTCTATCCCCTTTAGACCTTGTAACACAATGGGCGTTAAAGAATACCAGTGATTTTTTAAGTTTGAGAAAAAATTCTCAGAAATCAACACGTCGGCATTGTGCTCTTTGCAGTTTTTTTGCAACCGCGAACCTAAATTTAATACATTGCCATGATAGGCAATTTCTTTTTTATAATCGCCCACTAATGCGGCAGATACCTCTCCGCTATGTATAGAACAGCGAAAATTGGGTATATGGTTGTATTTTTTTAAATAAAAATGTTTCTTTTGATCTAATAAATCTTTGTAATTAAAATACAGCGCAATGCATTTTTCGTAATCAAAATCCTTTGAAACCTTCCAGGTAATAACAGCTTCATCGCCCACAAACTGATAAATTTCTGCACCGTGCATCAATGTAATATCCGATAAATCCCAAAAGCAATCCTGAATATATCGGCTAAAATTCAAATGTCCCATTTCGTTAGCGGTAGGGGTAGAGTCTTCTAAATCTAAAAACATAAATACCCGGTGTTCTTCTTTTGGGTTGCGGTAAGTGTTTTTAACAATATTCACAAAATATTTCCGTCCTAAATTTCTTCGCAGCTGAATAATTAAACTCACCACTGCTTCGGTAATTAAAGCATATAATAGTATGTTTATTGTAGTGGGTTCACTAAAAATTTGTGAAATCAGTTCTACATTTATTGTAAACCCATAAATGTAAAGAATTGTTAGATAGACAAGATGAGAAAGCATCACAAAAACGCTTATACGCAATAAAATATTATAAGCTAATTTTTGTATACGCTCTATATATGGATACACAAAAACGTGTAAAAAACCCATCACCAAACCAAACGATGCACCAATAAACAATGCTATCTGATACAGCCATTTTTTAGGTATTTCAGTATTTAGTCTATAAATCTCTGTGAGATATTCCTGGGGAATATCGTAAAACTTAATATAAACAAAAAAAAATGTTACAAATACCCAGATGGAAACAATGTACAGAACTTGTCTTACGTTATAAGCCAAATTATTCTGGATTTTACTTTTAAACCAATAGCTGAAACCATTAAACATAAAGTACGTTTTTTAAGTTATTCTAATTCTTCACAAAGAAAACCGCATGAATCAAGAAGCACAACAACATCGTTGGTACTAAAATCAGAACCTTCCATTCTAAGAATGTTGTCGCAGTCTTCTAAATCAAAATTAATCTTGAAACCGGGATATTTCTCCATTAATACTTTTTCTAAAAGGTAATCTGAATCAGTTGGATGATTGACATTTGTTTTAAAAACCTTAATCATATTCTATTTGTTTTAAACAATAAAAATTATTTTAATTGATGGATGGTCGATTCAAAAAAACGAAACAAAAAAATCTTACTGTAATAGTCTTTTAACTTATGTTCTTCTATAAAATCGGTAAATTTTTTAAATTGTATATGGGGCGTTTCTTCGACAAAAACAAACCAGAAATCATGAATATTTGCTTGTTCTCTAAAAAAGTCAGAAGTGAAAGGAGTGTATAATGACGGATGGAATGAACGTTTTTTTAATTTGTTCAGATCACAAAATAGCACGCCGGTTTTAATGCCGTTGTTCTCAACGATGTTTATTTCGTATTGGATGCAATCCATAAGCACCAGGTTTTCGCTGTAACATTCGGTAAATCGGCTTGACTCTGCAATTTGTATGATTTTTTCTTTCCTTTCGTCTTTGTTTAATCGGGGGTCAATACGTTCCACGAACTTCTGAAAATTCACAATATTCATAAGCTGTTTTTTATTTCATTTAACTGTGCAAAGAAATCACATAGACAAAAGGTATTTTAACTTTTTAGATGAAACGCCTTGTTTTTTATACGAAATCGAAAATTGAAAGAAGTTTATATAATAAATAACGGCGTTTGTATAATAAGCAAAAGCGGTTATAAAAGATGTTTTACATTTGTAACTTAAAATTAAAATGAATTTATGACTGCAGTTTGTCAGGATTATAGAGATAAAAAAGTGTTGGATTTTTTTATCGAAAAACGCTACCGTTTAAAACGGCACCTACTGTTTTTAACAGTGTTTTTGTTGTTATTGTACGGTGGCGATTTCATCAGCGCCTATGGAACACCGTACGGATATTATGCGGCAGCTATGGTTTATGTAATATTTGTAGGAATGTTTTATGTAAACATGTATGTGCTGGTTCCTACTTTTTTATTCCGGTCTAAGTACCTTGGATATGCTATTTTTCTGATACTTTTAGCGGTGTTTGGTGTTGGTGTTTTAAGTTATCTGAAAGAAAACTATTTAGATTCGCATTTGCATCAAAACTATATTGAAGCACACAAACTGATGAAGCGCGAAACAATTAAAAAATCAGATTTTTACGGAGTTATTGTAGTTTGTGCGTCGCTTGTTTCGGTTTCTACCACCATAAAGTTATTGCAACGCTGGCTTAAAGACAACGAACGCATTACCGAACTAAAAAACATCACCTTTGATATGGAAATGAATGAGCTGAAAAATCAAATCAGTCCGCATTTCTTGTTCAATATGCTCAATAACGTTAAAGCCTTAATCCGTACCAATCCTGAAATGGCAAATACCGTTATCATACGTTTGTCTGAATTTCTTCGCTATCAATTGTATGAAAACAGCAGCGACAAAACACTTCTGGCATCGGAAATCGAATTCCTTTCTAATTTTTTGAACCTGGAACAAATACGAAAAGATAATTTTAAGGTTGAAATAGAAAACAATATTGATAAAAAGACTTTGAATAATACGTTTATATCACCAGGCTTGTTTACTGTTTTTATAGAAAATGCCATTAAGCACAGTGTAAACCCAAATGGAGATGAAACCTACGTGAAAATTATTATCGAAATAAAAGATACAAAACTCCATTTTGCCTGTGTAAACTCAAAAACCCAAGAAAATCATTTTGCCTCAAAAAGCAAGAGTAACGGTTTGGGGTTGGCAAATATCAAACGGCGTTTAGAACTGTTGTACCGTAATGATTACCAGTTGCATATAACATCGAACAAAAATGAATACATTGTTAATTTAGAAATTCCGTTATGAACTGTATTATAATTGATGACGAACCTTTGGCACGCGAAGAATTGCAGGCACTTTTAAATGAAGTATCAAACATTGAAATTAAAGCAAAGTTTTCTTCAGCCATAAAAGCATTGGAATTTCTTCAGGAAAACGATGTGGATCTTATTTTTTTAGATATTGAAATGCCGTTGCTGAATGGTCTGGAATTTGCCATGCAGATACCCGAAAAAACATTGATTATTTTTACAACAGCTTATGCCCAGTACGCCTTAAAAAGTTACGAGTTTGACGCTGTTGATTATTTGCTGAAACCCATAGACAGTAACCGTTTGGATAAAGCAGTAAGAAAAGCGATGTTATACAGCGAATTACTTTTAGAGCAAAAAAATACCATAGAATCAAACACGCATGATTTCTTGTTTATAAAGGCAGACCGGCGTTTTCACAAAATCTATTTTAAAGATGTGTGGTTTATAGAAGGGTTAAAAGATTATGTGATTATTCATACAAAGAATCAAAAGTTGATTACGGCAATGAATCTGAAAAGCATGCATCAAAAACTGCCTGTTGAAAGTTTTTTGCGGGTAAGCAAATCGTATGTGGTAAATTTGGATTACATTGATTCATTCGATAACCACACATTGTATGTCAACGAAGTTGAAATTCCGTTAGGTGAAGTTTATAAAAAAGATTTTTTTGATAAATATTCTAATGGATCATTGAATATCGACTAAATAAAAAACAACTTTTCTGTTGTTTTTTTATATTCGTGAAAAATATTTGTATGAGAGCGTATGCTGAAGAAGGTTTAAGTATTGTTGAGGTTTTGCCCGAACCACGAAATAAATTTTATGATATTATAAATAAAGGATGGTTTGTGGTTCTTTCCTTAATAGTAATAGCACTATTTTTTCACAAATATCTTCATGATTTTGTTGCGATTTTTATCTTTATTTTATGCGTTGTCTATTTTTTAGTTTATTTTTTCTATGTACAAGTAGGTAATTTGTTTAGGAGTGAAAATATAGCGTACAACATTTTAGGTAAAATAGATTTTTACATAGATTTTGTGGAGATTTTAAATAGACGAGTTTATTTATTTGAAATTGAGAATATAGAGATTACATCTTATGATTTTGAGGGGAGAAACACACGAAGTTATTACTTATATAACCCTACTATTTCATTAGGAATTCATAATTTTATTAGTATTCGATTTAAAAATGGAACGGTTGAAAAGTACCAATTCAAATTAATC
>SMEI01000069.1_pt1 | contig 17066 bp, 14 predicted proteins | sample 2456321 | NCBI WGS metagenome assembly SMEI01 (sample SAMN10132588, study PRJNA489261) | soil metagenome | isolation source: day1 control-silt loam soil ammended with composted manure from dairy cow... | place: USA | collected 2015-05-01
TAACATCGGTAACTGTTGCACAACCCCCATTTTCTGAAAAACACCCATAAATCAATTTGTCACAAAGCGATTTTCAGCTATTTTGAGGATGGCTTTTTTTGGAGGTTGATAATTATTCTGGAAATCTCAACAAGCTTAAATCGGCTCTAATGAGGTCAAAAAATACCGGTTCAGATAAGTTTGTAGCTTTCCTTTACTTTTCTCCATAGCTATGGCTATTATTTTTGGTTTTTTGGCCGTGAATTTCAGGTATTTCTTTAGGTTATAGGCCAAAGCCGCCATCATTACGTGCTTGTTGGCCTGTGTCATTCCTCTGCTGTTGACCCGTTTCATATTGTGGTGGTTGATGAGCGTTCCCAGAACGGGTTCGACCGTACTGCTGCGGCGTTTGGTGAGAAAACGGGTGTAGTTTTTGTTTTGGTTCAGCTTTTCGTGCATCCTGTCATAAAGCGGCTTGTGGATGCTGTCTTCTATCTTTTTAAATTTCGTGACTTTTCCGCAGCATTGTTCCCTGAGCGGACATTTACCGCAATCTGTTTCACTGCTCCGGTAGCTTTTCTTTTCATAGCCTTTGCTGTCAGTTAAAATCCGTTTAAATGGCAAAAATGCTTTGTTTCCTCCTTCTTTGACGCATTCGTAACGGTTCTCTTGTTGGTTGAAAACAAAGCCTTCACGCTCGGGTTTGTATTGACCAAAGTTCGGAATCCAGGCATCAATGTTGTTATTTTCACAATACTGCAAACTCTCTCCACTGCTGTAACCTGCATCAGCAAGTGCCTGCTCAATTTTTATGTCGTTTTGATGAAGATTTTTAATGGTTTGCTCCATAATCTCAGAAAAGATTGCGCTGTCTTTACTGCCTGCCGTACTCGCACAAGCACCCGTTATAACATGGTGTTTGTCATCTACGGCAAGTTGTCCTGCATAATTTAGTTGCCTGGGCTTACCGGGTTTGGTGGCGATTTTCGCATCCGAATCTGTAGGACTGTAATGCGTGTGATTGCTTAAAAATTTTGGTCGAATTTCCTCTCCGTCTTCATCTTTTTGAAGTGTCTTTACATGTCCCGGCATTTTTTTGTATTCTTCCTTTTTCCAATCGTGATGCTGCTCTACCAACTTTTTTCGTGTAGTTGTTACTTTAAATTCTGAATGCTCTTCCAGCTCATTCACAAAAGCCGAGGCGTCTTTTAAAACCTCTTTTTCAACTAACGAATCCATGCTGGCATTGGCTTTGATAAAAGCACTATCAACAGCCTGACGTTTGCCTCTGACCATTCCTTTGTGTACACACAGTGAAAGTACTTTCTGAAACAAACTCAAAAATACCTCTTCACCAAAAAGCTGTCGTGTACGGCTGATGGTACTGTGCCAAGGCAGTTCTTCATCTAAATCATAACCCAGAAACAAACGAATACTCAAACTGTCCGAGCAATAACGAAGTAAAGCTCTGTCGCTGTTGATGTTGTTCAAATAGCCTACTAAAAGTATCTTGAAAAACACTACCGGGTCAATGCTCTGTTGACCTTCCCTGCCGTAGTACGGAGCGGTGGATTTGTAGAGAAAGTGTAGCTCTAAATGTTGGTTTACTTTTCGATAGAAATTATCCGAAGGAACCAAGCGATCCAAACTCAGTTCGTAAAAAAGCTGTGGGGTAAAGTCTTTTCGTCCTTGCATAACGAAAGATACAAAATATTTTTATATTTTTGAATTGTGCAACAAGCACAAGGGCTTGGCGCAATGGCGGGTTAAGGCTAAAATTTGAAGTTTCGGCTTTCTATTCCGCAAAAAGCCAATTACATTGACTTTTTTGTAAATTTATTCAATTAATTGGCAGATTATACGAATAATTGTTACGGAATCATTTTCAAAAATTCATTTATATTTACATCTTAGAATCGCTTTCATATTCTGCTTTATAAGCACCTATATGTACTTTTTGTTTTGAAATCCAGTTGCGTTGTTTTAGAAAATTTATTGTTCCTCCAATCAATAAAAGACCTGAAAAAACAAATAAGATAACTGCTACTAAATGGTCTTTATCAAAATCTAAAAATTCATTTATAGATAAACCTGCTACAAAAAAATACATAGATGTTCGTAAAAAAGCTAAAAGAGTTGTTTGATTTGCCATTTGTGTACGCTTTATGGCTAATTTTTCTCTTAAAATTAAATCTTTCTTCATCGTTTTATATTTTTATTACGAAGTTATACTATTTTTAGGACTTTCTGAAAAACCACTCCTCTTTTAAAATTTTAAGATACTTTTTAGTAAGTTTTTTGTACCTTTAAAAGAAAAACTATGCAAAAAAAGAAAATTTTATTGACAGCAGGTGCGGTAGGCATAGGTTCTCTTGCGTATTTAGCACTTCAAAGAAAAGAAAAAAACAATGATGTAACTGTTGTTACTCCGTTTGATATTAACCGGTATTTAGGTAGATGGTACGAAATTGCACGTTTAGATTCCAGGTTTGAAAAAAATTTAAGTAACACCACGGCACATTACAGTTTAAACAAAAATAACAGCGTAAAAGTCGTTAATCAAGGTTGGAATTATATTAAAGAAGAATGGGAAACCGCAGAAGGAAAAGCTAAACCCCGCATTAAAAACACCGGTGCATTAAAAGTATCATTCTGGGGACCTTTTTACAGCGAATACAATGTTGTTGAAATTTTAAATGATTATCAATATGCTTTGGTTTTTGGTAAAGATACCGATTATATGTGGATCTTATCGCGTGAAAAATCCATTCCAGATACCGTAAAACAATTCTTTTTACTAAAAGCTGAAAGTTTTGGATACAATACTGATAAGCTTGTTTGGCCGGAACATCTTTAAAATAAAAACTGAATCTTTAAAAGATTCAGTTTTTATTTATTCTTTAATTCTGTTTTGTAAAGCTTTAAAATATTGAAACGCTTTAAATAATCGCGCACCATACCACGAAAACATTTCGCCGTCTACAAAAATGGTTTTGGCATGATGTGTGGCTCTGCCTATTTCAAAAGCATGTTCTTCTTTAAACGGATAAGGTTCTGATGATAAAAATACCAATTCGGGATCACCCTGAATACGCATCTTTCTAATTTCAACTTCAGGATACCGTCCTTCGAACAGTTCGTAAATATTTTTAAACTTGTTCAGTTTCAGCATCTCATTAATAAACGTTTTGCCTCCGGCTGCCATATAAGGTTCACGCCAAATAAGGTACGCTGCTTTTTGCCACTTTTTATCCTGCATAAAATACTTGAAATCGTTATAGGCAAATTCAATTTTATCAGTCCATTTTTTTGCATCTGTGGTACGTTTAAAGATTTTTCCAAAATCGGTAATTGTCTTTAAAGCATCCTCAACAGTAACAATATCAGTAACAAAAACCGGGCAAATATCCCGCAGACTTTCAACAACTTCCAACGTATTTTCTTCTTTATTGGCAATGATAATATCGGGGTTTAAAGCCTTTATTTTTTCAATATGGACTTTTTTGGTTCCACCTACATTGATTTTTACCGATTTTAAATGATACGGATGCACACAAAATTTGGTAATTCCAATGATTTCATCTTCCAAACCCAATTCATACAACGTTTCGGTCAACGAAGGAACCAATGAAATAATTCGTTTCGGCGTTTGACCAAATGTATGCTGCGTACCTAAATCGTCAGTAATTGTAAACATCTTAATTTTGTTCTAAAATTAATGCCATTTCACTCTGCAATTTTAAAGCTTCTTTTCGGGCTGATTCGGCGAAATCTGTTCCGTTTGAAGCGTAAATGATCCCACGAGAAGAATTGATTAACAAACCAACCTTGTTGTTCATTCCAAATTTGCATACATCAACCAAATTTCCGCCTTGTGCCCCAACTCCGGGGACCAAAAGAAACGCATCTGGAACAATCGAACGAATTTCCTTAAAATATTCTGCTTTGGTTGCCCCTACCACGTACATTAAATTTTTACTGCTTTTCCAGTTTTTTGATGTTTCCAAAACGGTTTGATACAACGGTTTATCGTTTGCATGTATTGTTTGGAAATCAAAAGCACCTTGGTTTGATGTTAATGCCAACATAATGGTGTGCTTATTTTCAAACGCTAAAAAAGGTTCTACCGAATCTCTACCCATATATGGTGCAACGGTTACCGAATCAAACTTTAAATCTTCGAAAAATGCTTTGGCGTACATTGACGACGTGTTACCAATATCGCCCCTTTTGGCATCGGCAATGGTAAAAATATCCGGATAATTTTCGTTGATGTATCTGATTGTTTTTTCTAACGACTGCCAACCTTTTAAACCATACGCTTCATAAAAAGCCGTGTTGGGTTTGAATGAAACACACAAATCGTGCGTGGCATCGATAATGGCTTTATTAAATTCAAAAATGGGATCTTCGGTTTGCAGTAAATGTTGTGGAATTTTATTTAAGTCAACATCTAAACCTATACATAAAAAGGATTTTTTTTGTTGAATTTGGTTGTATAATTGTTGTGTTGTCATATTTTAAATTTTTACTTTCTTTTCATCCAAATCAAATTATCAGGTTCATCTCTGTTTCCAGCCTATTTTGTTCGGTATAATTTGAAAGTTGCTTAAAATTTAAGGCAATTATTTTCAAATCGGCTGTTTCAATCTGTACCATTCTGAATTTATTTTTAATAAAAAGCCTCTAAAAAAGAGGCTTTACAAATATATTAAATTAAAATACTTCAGATTCTTTTAATTTTTCGGTATTGGCTACTAATTGCAATTCGTCAATAACTTTTTGAATGTTTCCGTTCATTACCCCGTCTAAATCGTAGATCGTTAAGCCGATGCGGTGGTCGGTGACGCGACCTTGCGGATAGTTGTATGTACGGATTTTCGCCGAACGGTCGCCCGAAGAAACCTGTGAATTACGCTTTTTAGCATCTTCTTCCTGTTTTTTAGCCAGTTCCATTTCATATAAACGTGAACGAAGAACCGATAAGGCTTTGTCTTTATTTTTGTGCTGAGATTTTTCGTCCTGACATTGTGCTACCAACCCTGTTGGGATATGCGTCATACGAACCGCTGATTTGGTGGTATTTACCGATTGACCCCCGGGACCTGATGAACAGAACAAATCAATACGCACATCGTTCATATCAATCTGTACATCAAACTCTTCCGCTTCGGGCAATACCATTACTGTTGCAGCAGACGTATGTACACGTCCTTGCGTTTCAGTTTGTGGCACACGTTGTACGCGGTGTACTCCTGCTTCAAATTTCAATGTTCCGTAAACATCCTCCCCAGTCACTTCAAAAATAACCTCTTTAAATCCACCTGATGTTCCTTCATTTAAATCTACAACCGAAGTTCTCCAGCCTTTTGATTCACAGTATTTAGTGTACATACGGAATAAATCTCCTGCAAAAATAGACGCCTCGTCCCCACCCGTTCCGGCACGGATTTCAACCATTACGTTTTTAGCGTCTTCCGGATCTTTCGGAATCAGCATAAATTTGATTTCTTCTTCCAGTTGCGGTAAACGTTCCTGAGCTTCGTCTAACTGCATTTTAGCCATTTCAACCATTTCGGCATCGCTGCCATCTGCAATGATTTCTTTGGCTTCGTCAATATTTCCTACGATATTTATATATTCCTCGCGTTTTTCAACTAAGGCTTTAAGGTCTTTGTATTCTTTGTTTAATTGTACGTAACGTTTTTGATCGGCAATAACATCGGGCTGAATAATCAAATCCGAAACCTCATCAAAACGTTGTTTTACATATTGTAAACGATCTAACATCATAATTTGAACATTTTCAGTTTGCAAAATTACAAAAAAATAGAACGTAATTGACACAATTGCTTGAAAAAGATGGGTTGTGAAAATGATAAAAACAATTTTATTATTTTTATTTTATTTATTTGGAACGAATCTACATAAGAAGTATTTTTGCGCAAATTAAATCTAAATAAATTTTATCAATGAAGTTTAAATCTTCCTTCACCTATTTCTTTTTATTGGCATCAAGCGGTATTTATGCACAAACCATTAAAATTAAGGTGGAAAACAAGGCTATGCAGCCTATACAAAATGCTGTGATAGGTTCCAACAATACCCTGCTTGCTACAACAAACAACAACGGAGAAGCAGAAGTTGATGCAGCACAAATTTATGAAAACACCATTATTATTAATGCCAATGATTTTAATGAAACGTTTTATACTTTTAATACCTACGATGCATCTACTGTTTATAAAATTACTTTAGACAATCAAGAAACTAATTTAGATGAAATTGTTATTACGGCGGGTAGAAAACAAGAGAATATTTCAACCGTTCCTTCATCAATTACCATTTTAAATCAAAAAGATATTGCTACGCAAAGTGCTATTTCAACCAATTTATCTTCAATTTTAGGAAATGTGGTACCTGGTTTAGGAACTACAACCAACAAAGCTACTAATGCCGGACAAACACTTCGCGGGCGACAAGTATTGGTCTTAATTGACGGTATTCCGCAATCTACCCCATTAATGAACGGGCAACGCGATTTAAGAACCATTGATGCCAACGCTATTGAACGTATTGAAGTTATTAAAGGAGCAACTTCTATTTACGGCAATGGTTCTGGTGGAGGTATTATCAATTACATCACTAAAAAAAGTGCTAAAGTTGATAGTTTTCATAGTACAACTTCTGTAGGAACATCTTTCAACCCAATAAATAGCGATGAAACATTTGGATACCGTGTTTCGCAATTCTTTAACGGACGAAAAAGCAAGTTTAGTTATATTGTAGGTGGATCTTATGATTATACTGGTTTACAACGCGATGCTAAAGGACAACCTTTAGGGCAAACCGATGGTTTATCAAACACTTATCAAGCTAACGTATTTACTAAATTAGGTTACGATTTTACCGATCATTCAACTCTTAACGTTTTATATAATTACTACGGAAGCACGCAAAAAGCTAAATACATTAGTGAAGCCGGAGTTTATGGTGAAACACCTACCATTGGAGTTCCTGGAAATGAACCTGGTGAAAATGCAGGTACACCGTACAATCACAATTTAATGTTAACTTTTTCTAAAGATAATTTATTCAACACAACGCAATTAGACGTTTCGGCTTATTTTAATTCATTTCGTTCAATGAATCGTTACGTAGCAAAATCAAGTAGCTGGTACGGTCCTGGGCAAACAAAAATTAATTCAGATAAAAAAGGGTTGCGCATTAATTTAAATACTCCGTTTACTATTGCTAAAATGCCAGCTGAAGTAACTTATGGATTAGATTTATTAAATGATGTTACTTATCAAGATTTAGTTGATGGCCGTGTTTACATCCCAAAAATGGATATGGTAAACGTTGCGCCTTACGCACAAATTAAGGTAGATGTTTTAGAAAACTTAATTTTTAAAGGAGGCGTTCGTTATGAAAATGCAACCGTAAATGTAAAAGATTTTAACACCATTGCTTCTGGTTCTGATGGAGAAGGAAGTATTTTTGTAGCAGGTGGAAAAATACCTTACAAAGCAACTATGTTTAATGCAGGTTTAAGATATAATAAGTATGATTTGTTTAATCCGTTTGTAAGTTTTTCTCAAGGATTTGCTATTAACGAATTGGGTCGTATTTTACGTAGAGCTACCGAAAATACTATTGCGAATTTAGAAACCGACCCGATTATTACCAATAATTATGAAGCAGGTTTTTCAAGTAAATTTTACAAATTTCATTTTTCTGCCGCTTATTATGTGAGTACCTCAAAACTAGGTGTTAACTTAGTTGATGTTGGCGGTTATTTAACGCCACAACGCGAACCAGAACGTGTTTATGGGTATGAACTTACATTAGATTACAACCTTTCTAACAAAATTAATTTAGGAGGTAGCTATGCTTATGTGGAAGGTAAAGCAACTTTTGACGATGGTAGTAAAGTATATTTAAATGGTTCTAGAATTGCACCTCCAAAAGCAACTGCGTTTGTTAATTACAGACCTACCGATGCGTTAAGTTTACAATTATCATGGTTAAATACAGGTTCTAGAGATCGCTTCCAAAAAAATGAAAATGGAAAATACAACAACAGTGAAGGACCAATTAAAACAGTTAATTTAGTTAATTTATCGGGTAGTTATATGTTTAATGACAACTGGACCTTAAGTTTGGGGGTTGAAAACTTATTAAACAATTACTATTATCCAACCGTTAGTCAATACCGCGCTTTAGATGCTGAATATGTTCTTGGAAACGGTATGACTACTAGTTTAAATTTACAGTACAAATTTTAATAAAATTTGAAAAATCTATTTCTTTGGTTTCACAAATGGTTAGGCCTTGTTACAGGTATTGTTATTATAACCGTTAGTTTTACCGGATCTATTTATGTTTTTCAGGATGAGCTGAAGCTTTTGGCTTATCCTGAAAAATATTTTTTAGAAACTACTGTTTCTAAAAATACTTCGCCGCTTCGTTTAAGTCAACTTATTGAAATAGCCCAAAAAAGCCTTTCTAAAAATGAAAAAGTTTCTCGAGTTGATATTCATCCTCAAAAAAACAGAACTTGGGTTTTTAGAGCGGTAGAAAGCAACGAAGACGCTTTGTTTTATTGGGATTCTTTTATTTATCACAAACGTGTTTTTATCAATCCATACACAGGAAAAGTACAAGCAAAAGAAAATTCTAAAACAGAATTCTTTAACGTTGTGCTTCAAATTCACATGAATCTATTACTCGGAAAAAAATACGGACATGCGATTATTGGATTTTCAACTTTATTTTTTGGAATTATCAGTTTAACCGGACTTGTATTGTGGTGGCCCAAAAAATGGAAAAAAAGTAATTTAAAACAAAGTTTACTAATTAAAAGAGGAAGTAAATTTAAGCGATTAAATTACGATTTGCACAACGTTTTAGGCTTTTATGCTTTACCTGTTGCCGTTGTTTTTTGTTTTACCGGTTTGGTGTTTTCTTTTCCTTGGTTTAAAAATTTAATTAGTGAAAACTTTGATAGCTTAAATGCTAATAAGAACAAGAAAATTATTTACTATAAAAATGTTCCTCAATTTTCAAACAACAGCTTAAACAATAGTTTAACTTATGTGTTAAAGGAACATCCTACTGCCAATCAACTTTCCATTCGATTACAAGCAAAGGAAAAGCCACACAACATACAAGTGCGTTTACTTAAAAATAAAACAAGTGTTTTTTATTGGTATTATTTTAACCAAGAGAACGGACAAATAGAAAACATTAAATCTTCTAATAAATTAGGTTTAGGAAGTAAAATTACCTCATTAAACTACGATTTACACACAGGAACGATTGGTGGATTAACAACAAAAATGATTGCTTTATTGGCATCTTTAATATGCGCCTCGTTACCTATAACCGGATTTATTATTTGGTTAAATAAAAGTAAAAAAACAAGAAAGAGAAACTTGAAATAAGTTTCTCTTTCTTGTTACATCTAAATTATTGTTTTGTGATTTCTACATTGATATCAACTTCTGTCCAGGTTTTACCAGCGTGTAAATCTTTACATAATTCGTGAAGGCTGTTAAAAGCTGTTGATCCGTTAAAATCTGCAAGAATGTCTATCGTTCCTTTTAAAACCATAGTATCACCAATAATTGTGTAAGTGAACTCTTTTTGTTTGGTAACACCGTTCATTGTAATATCAATGGTTGCTTTTCCTTCTTTAAAATCAACAAATTTACCGGTGATATCACCTGCCATCAACTTAAAGAACCCATTAAAAAGTTTTTCATCGCGTAACGGATCCTTAGAGTTTACTGTTGATGTAACCACTTTAAAAGTTGCATCTTTAATATCTTGTTCTATATTTCCTGAATCTTTTGTTCCGCTTAATTCAATATCGTTAAACGTTCCCGGAACTCCAATTTTATCAGGTGTTTTGTAAGCAACCCACTCCAATTTGTGCAGGTAATGTACTTTTTCGCTTATTTGAACTTCTTCTAATTGTGTTTGATCTTCTGCTTTTTTTGCTTCTTCTTTTTTACAACCTATGAATACGGTTGCAGATAAAGCCAAAGCTAAAATTGATTTTTTCATTTTTATTTAATTTTATTTTCAAATGTATTGCATCTATACTGTTTGAATTATAAAAAAATGTTAATATTTAATTACCCACATTTAGATGAACCACAGTCTTTACAGGTTAAACAGCCTTCCTGATACATTAAATTGGTTGAATTACAGTTGGTACATTTTTGTCCGTTTGCTTCGGTTCCATCAGGAACAAATCGTTTCAATGCACGTGCCACACCATTTTTCCATGTATTGATTGATTCGTTATCTAATTGTAACGAGTTGATTAAATCTACAACATTTTCAATTTTCATTCCGTGACGTAATGTTCCGGAAATCAACTTAGCGTAATTCCAGAAAACCGGATCAAAACGATACGATAACCCTTCGATAGTCGTTTTATAACCACGCTGGTTTACATATTGGAAATCGTAGCGAGAGTTTCCTTTTTCATCACGGTTTTTAATAATGAAACCATCGTTTACCCAACGTGGCAGCAAGATTCCGTCTTCGTCATCAGCCAATCCGGTAAAGATTTCATAGGGGCGATCCTCAATTTTTCCAATGAAAGCGATCCATTTTTCTTTGTTATTTTGGAAACGCACAATGTCACACGCTAATGTTTGCGGGCGTTTGGTTGGGAAAGATGTTTCTTCCTGTGTTTCGTTTGTTTTTTCCTCTTCTTTTTTATCGTTTGAAATTAAAACACCTGAACGAGAACCATCACGATAAACTGTTACTCCTTTACAACCAACTTCCCAAGCCTTCATATATAACTGACCAACCAATTCTTCGGTTACATCGTTAGGAACGTTGATGGTTACCGAAATCGAGTGATCTACCCATTTTTGAATGGCGCCCTGCATTTCTACTTTGCTCAGCCAATCTACATCGTTTGATGTTGCTTTGTAATAAGGCGATTTTTCAATCAATTCGTTGATTTCTTCATTAGAATAATTAACAGAAGTATCTATTCCGTTTACTTCCATCCATAGTTTGAATTTATGGTGGAACACTACGTATTCTTCCCAAGAATCGCCAACTTCATCAATAAAATCAACACGGACATCTTTATCGTTCGGGTTTACTTTTCTTCTTCTTTTATAAACCGGCATAAACACAGGCTCAATACCCGATGTGGTTTGCGATAAAATAGATGTTGAACCGGTTGGTGCAATGGTTAACAAGGCAATGTTTCTACGACCGTATTCCTGCATATCGTTGTACAATGCTGGATCGTTTTCTTTGATGCGTAATGCAAACGGATTGTTTTCTTCGCGTTTTGCATCATAAATTGAGAAAGCACCACGTTCTTTTGCTAATTCTACTGATGAACGATAAGCTGCCAATGCCAAGGTTTTATGTAGGTCTACCGAAAATTCGTTTCCTTCTTTAGATCCGTAACGGATTCCCAAAGCTGCCAGCATATCGCCTTCTGCCGTAATTCCAACTCCTGTTCTGCGGCCTTCTTCTGCTTTTTTACGGATTTCAATCCATAAATTGCGTTCAATACGTTTTACTTCGGCTTCTTCCGGATCCTCGTCGATTTTTTGAATGATGGTATCGATTTTTTCCAATTCCAAATCAATGATATCGTCCATCATACGCTGTGCAACAGCCACGTGTTTTTTAAACAATTCAAAATCAAAATAAGCTTCTTTTGTAAACGGATTTACCACGTAAGAAAACAAATTGATCGCCAGCAAACGACATGAATCATACGCACACAAAGGTATTTCTCCACAAGGATTTGTAGATAACGTTTTATAACCCAAATCGGCATAACAATCAGGTAGTGACTCACGGATAATCGTATCCCAGAACAAAATACCCGGTTCTGCAGATTTCCATGCGTTATGCACAATTTTTTTCCACAAATCGGCAGCGTTCAATTCTTTAGAAAATTTAGGGTTTTCTGAAAAAATCGGATACTTTTGAATATATGTTTCGTTATTGCGAACAGCTTTCATAAACGAATCGTCGATACGAACCGATACGTTTGCTCCGGTAACTTTGCCTTGTTCTAACTTGGCATCGATAAATCCTTCCGCATCGGGATGATTCACAGAAACCGATAACATCAACGCACCACGACGACCGTCTTGAGCTACTTCTCGAGTGGAATTAGAGAAACGCTCCATAAACGGAACCAAACCCGTAGAGGTTAAAGCCGAGTTTTTTACCGGCGAACCTTTCGGACGGATATGTGATAAATCGTGCCCTACTCCACCGCGACGTTTCATTAACTGAACCTGTTCCTGATCAATTTTCATAATGCCGCCGTACGAATCACTTTCGCCATTGTTTCCAATTACAAAACAGTTTGACAGTGAAGCTATTTGAAACGGATTCCCGATTCCGGTCATTGGACTTCCTTGCGGAATAATGTATGTAAAATCCTTTATTAAATCAAAAAGCTCACTTTCGGTCATTGGGTTTGCGTATTTAGATTCTACGCGTGCAATTTCCGATGCAATACGACGGTGCATATCGTCCGGCGTTTTTTCATAAATATTCCCTTCCGAATCTTTCAGAGCATATTTGTTTACAAAAACAGTGGCTGCCAAAACATCTCCTTTAAAATATTCTGTAGATGCTTTTATGGCTTCCTCATTACTGTAGGTTTTCTTTGTGTCTAAAACTTGAGGTGCTAATTCCATAGTATATTTTTTAAAATTTTACTTTTTTAATTCTTTCAAAAACAACAAAGTAAGGAGCTTGTTATTTTATTTTTTTCAATCATAAAAATACAAACTTTTTTTACACAAAAAACAAATTATTAAAAAAATAATTAAAAGTTATTAACAAGTAACAAAAAATACAAAATTCAAAAAGTTTACAAAAAATAAAAATTAAACAATTAAAAATCAACAATTTAAATATTTATTACTAACAGAAAGTTTACAAAAAAACCAAACAACTAAGAAACAACGAATTAAATTTATTAAAAAACATCAATCATTTTTTTAAAGATATTATCAACAAAAAATGTTCATAACTTATGAGAAAATTTTGATGATTATTTAAATAAAATACGATACTTTTGACATAGTTTTTACAACAATAAGAGAATCAAGTGTAAACCTTGAACTGTTGCGCAACTGTAAATAAGTTTGTGAAACTTGTGAGTCAGACCTCTTGTAAAAACAGCGTTGCTTTCGCACTTAAAGTAAATTGCTGAGAACTTCTTTTATTATGGATGCTTTCTAAAATTTACTTCTATTGTTCCATAATAAAAAAATTAAACATATGAGTATTTTCACTAAACGCATCAATTACAAACCTTTTGAATACCCTGAAATTTTAGAGTTTACCAACGCAATCAACAAATCGTTCTGGGTACATTCTGAAGTAGATTTTACTGCCGATATTCAAGATTTCCATTCGCATCTTTCGCCTATTGAACAAGAAATTGTGAAACGCAGTTTATTGGCAATTGCACAAATAGAAGTCAACGTAAAAACGTTTTGGGGAAATTTGTATCTGCATTTGCCTAAACCTGAATTTAACGGTCTGGGAAGTACTTTTGCCGAATGTGAATTCCGCCATTCTGAAGCTTATTCCCGTTTACTGGAAGTTTTGGGATACAACAATGCATTTGAAAAAGTCATTGAAATTCCTGCTATCAAAAAACGCATCGATTATTTGTCAGATGCCCTGAAACATTCTAAGGCAGAAAATGAAAAGGATTACCTGAAATCATTGATTTTGTTTACCATTTTGATTGAAAACGTTTCATTATTCAGTCAGTTTGCCATTATTTTATCGTTTACCCGTTTTAAAGGTGCAATGAAAAACGTGAGCAATATTATTGCCTGGACATCAGTTGACGAGCAAATTCACGCCAATGCAGGTATTTATATCATCAACAAAATCAAAGAAGAATTTCCTGATTATTTTGATGCCGCTACTATTGAAGAAATCAACGAAATTGTTAAACATTCCATTGCAATTGAAAGCGAAATTTTGGACTGGATTTTTGAATTTGGTGAATTAGACACTATTTCTAAAAAGGATTTGTTGAATTTCATGAAGTTCCGATTAGATGAAAGTTTAAAACAAATTGGCTTGGAAAAGGTATTCCATATTTCAGAGACCGACTACCAACCGATGATTTGGTTCGAAGAAGAAATTTTTGCAAACAGCCTGGATGATTTCTTTGCAAAACGTCCGGTAGATTACACCAAACACGATAAAAGTATTACCGCAGACGATTTATTTTAACAATTTAGGTTAAAAATTACATAACATTAAACGTCACTTCGAGCAGAGTTGAGAAGTTTAAATTCTCTGTTTTGCACAATTAAGACAAAAGATTAATAATTATGGAAAGATTATGGTGGCTCAACGAAGAGAGCGAACAAATATTAAACAGAGGGTACCTTTTAAAAGGAGAAACCACTCAAAAAGCCATTGAGCGCGTGGCTACGGCAGCTGCTAAAAGATTGTACAAACCCGAATTAGCCGAAGCTTTTATTGAAATGATCGAAAAAGGCTGGATGAGCCTGTCATCGCCTATCTGGGCAAATATGGGAACTGAGCGTGGATTACCCATTTCGTGCTTCAACGTGTATGTTCCGGATCATATCGAAGGAATTACCCATAAATTGGGCGAAGTAATTATGCAGACCAAAATTGGTGGCGGAACATCGGGTTACTTTGGTGAACTGCGCGAACGTGGAAGTGCCGTAACCGATAACGGAAAAAGCAGTGGTGCCGTGAGTTTTATGAAACTGTTTGATACCGCAATGGATACCATTTCACAAGGTGGTGTACGCCGCGGTGCCTTTGCATCATATTTAGATATTGATCACGACGATATTAAAGAATTCTTGCAGATAAAAGACATTGGTCACCCTATTCAAAATTTGTTTTATGGAGTTTGTGTACCCGATTACTGGATGCAGGATATGATTGACGGCGATAAGGAAAAGCGTGAAATTTGGGCAAAAGTATTAGAAAGCCGTCAGCAAAAAGGATTGCCTTATATTTTCTTTACCGACAATGTTAACCGAAACAAACCGGAAGTTTACAAAGACAAAGAAATGCAGATTTACGCAAGTAATCTGTGTTCAGAAATTGCCCTGCCTTCATCTAAAGACGAATCGTTTGTGTGTTGTTTATCATCAATGAATCTGGAATTGTATGACGAATGGAAGGATACTGAAGCAGTAAAGCTGGCAACGTATTTTCTTGATGCCGTAATGAGTGAATTTATCGAAAAAACGGAAGGGAATTATTATCTGAAATCAGCAAATACTTTTGCTAAAAACCATCGTGCATTGGGGTTGGGCGTAATGGGCTGGCATTCGTACCTGCAAAAAAATCATATTTCTTTTGAAAGTCTGGATGCTAAAATGTTGACTAACAAAATTTTTAATGAATTACAGGAAAAATCATTAAAAGCATCACAAGATTTAGCAAGAATTTATGGTGAGCCTGAGGTTTTAAAAGGTTACGGACGCAGAAATACCACTTTGTTAGCCATAGCTCCTACTACATCTTCATCAGCTATTCTGGGACAAACATCGCCCGGAATTGAACCGTTCAGCAGCAATTATTACAAAGCAGGTTTGGCAAAAGGAAACTTTATGCGTAAAAACAAATACTTGAAAAAATTGTTAGAAGAAAAAGAATTAGATACAGAAGAAACCTGGAGAAGCATTATGTTAAATCACGGAAGTGTACAGCACATTGCAGAACTTTCTCAACAAGATAAAGACGTTTTCAAAACATTTAAAGAAATCAGTCAGTACGAGATTATTTTACAGGCATCTATTCGTCAAAAATACATCGATCAGGCCCAAAGTTTAAACATCAATATCCCATCAAATCTTCCTATAAAAGAAGTAAACAGATTAATGATAGAAGCATGGAGATTGGGCGTAAAAACATTATATTATCAACGAAGCCAAAGTGTATCAAAAGAATTTGTAAATAATTTAGTGACTTGTGCAAGTTGCGAAGCGTAACAAAATTAATTATTAAAATGACATTAGAAGAACGAATCAAAAACTCGGAAACCCGTATTTTTAAAGCGGTTTTTCCAAACACAACCAATCATTATGACACTCTTTTTGGCGGGACAGCCATGCACATGATGGATGAAGTGGCTTTTATTACCGCCACCCGATTTTCCCGCCAGATTATGGTAACGGTTTCATCAGATAAAATTGATTTTAACAAACCAATCCCTGCAGGAACCATTGTAGAATTGATAGGCAGAGTTACCCACGTGGGCAATAAAAGTTTAAAAGTTTCGGTTGAAATTTACATCGAAGAAATGTATAGTGATATACGTTATTTAGCCATAAACGGTGAATTTACTTTTGTTGCTTTAGATAAAGATAAAAACCCAACCAAAGTTATTAAGGAATAAAAAATACAGGCTGTCATAAATTATTTGACAGCCTTTGCTTTTTTACATAAACTTACCTAATAACCAATACAAAATAATGAAAACAACTATGGTTCCAAAACAGCCAAAACCGGCTTTCTTTAATTTGAGAGTATCGTCTCGATTAAGTTCTATATTTTCAGTAGCTTTTATTCCATTTAAAGATTGAACTTTATTGTCAAATTCTTCTTGAGTAAGTAAATTCTCATCTAATAAACTTTTCAATTTTATGTAGTTATCCGACTTTTCTAACTCTAAATTGAATTTTATTTTTTCTAAAATCTCAGTTTTTTCATTAAGTTCAGAATCAGTAAGCAGTCCTTTGTTTTTTAATTCTTGAAAAGTAGCAATTTTAGAATCGTAAGCATTGATATTATCTTGAATTCTTTTTTTTCTGATATTTTCTGGAAGATTTTTAAGCTTATAATGATTAATAATTAATATTACAGCTGTCAGTAGCCATTGGAGTGGTACAAACAATATACATATTAATAAAATTACCTTTTGCAGTTTAGTAAACTTTTCAGATTTATAAATAAATATTGAAGACGCTGTGGCTAAACCAACAACTAAACCTACACCTATATTATTATTCATATATTGCTTTTTAAATTAAAAATTTAATGTAAATTGATTTTGGATT
>SMEI01000071.1_pt1 | contig 16854 bp, 18 predicted proteins | sample 2456321 | NCBI WGS metagenome assembly SMEI01 (sample SAMN10132588, study PRJNA489261) | soil metagenome | isolation source: day1 control-silt loam soil ammended with composted manure from dairy cow... | place: USA | collected 2015-05-01
ACCCGTGAGTTTGAAAGTGAAACAGTGCAGTTGGATTTTGGTAAATTAAGTTCAGGTACTTATATGCTGAATGTAAAAACTAAAGACAGCAGCCAGTTTATTAAAATTGTTAGAAAGTAATTTCACTAATTCTTATAACTAAAGACCGTTCATTTCGAACGGTCTTATTACATATAATAGCAAAAACAAAAAAGCTGTTGGTTTGCCAACAGCTTTTTCTTGCCCAATAATTTCTTTCTTTTTCTAATCCAATTTTTTAATTTTAAAAAACGTTTAGACCGTTTATATAATAAGACACGTTTTTTTAAATAAGTCACACTTTAAAGAATAATTTATAGAAAGAAATCCCGCTTAAAGCGGGATTTCTTTTTATAAATTAGCTGCGATTTGTTTTGCAGTTGTCTCAAATTCTTGTGGTGTTAATGATGTTTTTCTCTGAAATCTGATATCATCCATGTCGTGTAACGGAATCAGGTGTACGTGTACGTGTGGCACTTCTAAACCCACAACCGACATCCCTATGCGTTTGCACGGAATGGCCTTTTCAATGGCTTTGGCAACATCATAAGAAAAATCCATCAATCTATTGTATAAATCTTTATCCAAATCAAAGATTTTATCTACTTCTTTTTTAGGTACACACAGCGTGTGTCCTTTTGTATTGGGATTGATATCTAAAAAGGCAATGAACTCATCGTTTTCTGCTATTTTGTACGATGGAATTTCTCCGCTGATAATTTTAGTGAAAATACTCATAACGTAAAGTTTAGTCTCTGCTGATTTCTAAAATTTCAAATTTTAATGTTCCGTTTGGTACGCTGATTTCTGCAATCTCACCTACAGATTTACCCAACAAACCTTTCCCAATAGGAGATGTAACCGAGATTTTTCCCGATTTCAAATCCGCTTCACTTTCTGCAACCAATTTATAGGTCAATTCCATTCCGTTTACCTTATTTTTAATGCGAACCGTAGAAAGCACCAATACTTTTGATGTATCCAACTGCGACTCATCAATTAAACGGGCATTTGCCAAAACTTCTTCCATTTTAGCAATTTTCAATTCTAACAAGCCTTGTGCCTCTTTGGCTGCATCGTATTCTGCATTTTCAGATAAATCGCCTTTATCACGTGCGTCTGCAATTGCCTGCGACGCTTTTGGGCGTTCAACGCTTTTTAGAAATTCAATTTCGTCTCTTAATTTTTTTAATCCCTCTGCCGTGTAATATGATACGTTACTCATTTTCAATTCAATTTATAAAACAGAAAAAATCCCATACAAACGGGATTTTGTTCTTATGCGTTTATTTGTTAATATTTTTCGCTTTGATTATTTAGTCAAAGTTAATTAATTAAATTTGTTTTCCAAATGTTTTATAATGAAAAAGTTTATCACCTTGATTATATGTAGCGCAGTTGTTTTAATTTCTTGTTCTAAAGACGATTGGAACAATCAAAACCCTTATTTGCCTGAAATGGCGGTAAACGTTCCTATTAATACATCATTACCTACTTACAACACCTTAAATTATCCGGGAAACGCCATTTATATTGGCGGGTACGGAATAAACGGAATTTTAGTAATAAACACCGGAACGGGTATCAGGGCTTTTGAAGCTACTTGTGCCAATCACGGAATCAGCTCTTGTTCTAAATTAACATTAGAAGGGATTGAAGCAAAATGTAATTGTTCTGACGCATTGGTTTACAATCTGTATTTAGGGCTGGCGACTACCGATGCACAATATCCGTTAAAAGAATATCGCGTAAGCCAAAGCGGCAATATGATTACGATTTATAATTGAATTTCTACAAACAGAAACCCCGACGAATTTTAAAACTCATCGGGGGTTTATAAAATAGCATAAATCAAAATTTAAAACTTCAGCGAAACTCCGCCCAAAATATTAAACTGTGCTTGCGGATAATAACCAGCTCCATCTTTGGTTATAATGGTTCCCGGTACAGAATAATCATCATCATAGGTGTAATAAAATCCGTTAGATATGTATTTCACGTTAAAGATATTGTTAGCCAGCACGTTGAACGTAATACTTTTAAACCATTTGGTCAATGGGATTTCATAGTTGATACTGATGTCGTTTGTAAAATACGAATCTAATTTTGAAGCATCAGAATCGGTATTCCCCATGTATTGTTCGCCAACAAATTTGGTTAACCATGAAATATTTAACTGATTAACCGGATTGAAAGTCAAAGCATTCCCTACGATTATATTAGGCGAAAACGAAATATTGGTATCTCCTAAATTAACCATCTCTCCGTTAATTTGTGCCTTGTAATCACTATTTTTATTAGAGCTTAACGTAACACTTGGATTAATTTGCCATTTTTTTGCAAATTGCCACGTTCCGTCGATTTCCAAACCTAAACGATAGCTATCTCCGCTATTTTCCCGAATAGCTGCCCCAACATCGTTCAATGCGCCTGTTAAAACCAACTGGTCTTTGTACAACATATAATATCCGTTTACGTTTAATGACAATTTTTCTGACGCGTAACGCCACCCTATTTCAAAATCGTTTAACTTTTCAGGTTTTGGGTTACCGTTTTCGTAATCGGTTCGGTTGGGTTCGCGATGTGCACGGGCATACGAGAAATAAGTCTGATTGTTCGGGTTGATTTTATATGTTAATCCCGCTTTCGGATTAAAGAAATTAAACGTATCGTTTACCAAGCCTGTATCGTTGCCATTGGCTTTGTAAGATACGTTTCGCAATTGAAGATCGCCATAGAAAATCCATTGGTCATTAACCGTATAAGTTGCTTTTGCATAACCGTTTATGTCATTTTTAGTAGAATTGTCACGGTAATATTCCTGTGGAAATGTACTTTGAGGCTGTGATCTTATCCATAATACCTCGCCAAAGTGATCGCCATCGTACGTGTTTGCTGCCCCACCGAACAATAATTCTAAATTATTTTTAATGTATTGTGCCGAAAAAGTAATTCCGTAAAACTGGTTGTCTAAATATTTTCTGCGGATCATGTCCGATTTGTCCTGTGTTTCTCCATTTACTTCAACCGGTGTAATATTGTAATCTGTCAAATCTTCGCCTGTCTTATAGTTTTCATAATATCCGAAACCTTTGGTGTAATGCACGGCAATATTGGTATTCCAATACTCATTCCACTTTTCATTCCAATGCAGCTGATAGTGATCTTGTTTATAGTTGTCGGTTTCGTTGTTATAAAATTGCAAATTGCCGTTATCGTCAATATAAGCTCCTGACGGATTGTAAGTTCTATTGGTTTTTAACAGATTTTCATCTTCGAGACCGTTCCATGCCTGATATGTTTTTTCGTTCCCACCAAAGACCAAAGCTTTTAACAACGTTCCTTCGTTCACAAAAGTCCCCTGTAAAAAATAAGAATTTAATTTGGAGGAGGCACGATCAATGTAGCCGTCTGAATACAGATTGGATAATCTTCCGGTTAATTCAAAAGTGTTATTGACCAATCCGGTAGAAAATTTCACGGTGTGCTTACGGGTATTGAAACTTCCGAACGAATTAGATATTTCTCCGTTCGCATCGTAAGAATAAGCATCGGTCAATAAATTTAAACTCGCTCCAAAAGCACCGGAACCATTGGTTGATGTACCCACACCGCGTTGCAATTGCAGGTTTTCAACACTTGAGACAAAATCGGGCATATTGACCCAGAAACTTCCGTGTGATTCAGCATCATTATACGGAATACCGTTGATGGTTACATTTACGCGTGTTCCATCGCTCCCACGCACTCGAATTCCGGTATATCCCACACCGTTTCCTGCATCGGTGGTAGTTACAACCGACGGCATAAAGTTCATTAAAACAGGAATATCCTGACCAAGATTGCGTTTTGCCAGTTCTTTTTTGTTGAGATTGCTAAATGCAACAGGTGTTTTACTGTTCGCCCGAACAGCTTGAACCAAAACCTCGTCTAAAACCTCTGATGTAATTGTATCCTTTTGTACTTCATTAGCAATTTGTGCCTGTATAGACAACGAAGACAAGCAGAGTCCGGTTAACAAAAAATTGAATTTCATTCGTAAAATATATTTACAAATAAAAGGGGTCATTATTTTGTTGTGATTAATAAAAATATTTTCGCTATGAACAACTATTTATGTATACACTCATAAAGTAATTTGTTCATTTCCCTTGGCAGCATTACCTGCCCAGGTTCTACGGGTATGATCTCAGCCGAAAGGCACCCCTTTGAGACGGGGCAAAGATAAAACAATAATTTATATTTATAGCCTAAAGAGCAAAAATAAAAACACCTTGTAATCAATAAGTTACAAGGTGTTTTATGTACCTGAGGTGGGAATCGAACCCACACTCCGAAGAACACGAGTTTGAGTCGTGCGCGTCTACCAATTCCGCCACTCAGGCTTTTTGCTTGAAATTGTGAGTGCAAATGTAAATACAAAATCTTTTAAAACAAATAAAATTTGAAAAAAAATGCAATAGCTTTAAAATTATTTTTAAATTTGCACCCACAATACAACAAACAATAATAACTATTAAATTAAGCAACAATGAGTTACTTTGAACCTGAAGCAAAAGTATTTGCATGTTCGCAAAGTAAAGAATTAGCAGAGAAGATCGCTAAACACTATGGCGTGGAACTGGGTAGAGTTACCTTTGCGCATTATAGCGATGGAGAATTTCAACCTTCTTTTGAAGAATCTATCCGTGGATTGCGGGTATTTTTAATCTGCTCTACTTTTCCGAGTGCCGATAATTTAATGGAATTATTGTTAATGTGCGATGCTGCTAAACGCGCATCTGCACGTCACATTACTGCGGTAATACCTTATTTTGGGTGGGCACGTCAAGACCGTAAAGACAAACCGCGTGTACCGATAGGTGCAAAATTAGTCGCTAAAATGTTGGAAACTGCCGGTGCAACCCGTGTAATGACTATGGATTTACATGCAGACCAAATTCAAGGATTCTTTGAAAAACCGGTTGATCATTTATATGCATCGACCATCTTTTTACCGTACGTTGAATCATTAGGGTTAGAAAATCTAACCATTGCATCACCTGATATGGGTGGTTCAAAACGGGCGTATGCGTATGCAAAATATCTGCATTCAGAAGTAGTGGTTTGTTACAAACAACGCAAAAAAGCCAACGTAATCGACACTATGGAATTAATTGGAGATGTACAGGGCAGAAACGTTATTTTAGTAGATGACATGATCGATACCGGAGGAACATTAGCAAAAGCTGCCGATGTTATGATGGAACGCGGTGCATTAAGCGTTCGTGCGATTTGTACGCATCCTATTTTATCTGGTGGAGCATACGAGAAAATCGAAAATTCATCATTGACAGAATTAATCGTTACCGATTCTATTCCGTTAAAAAAACAAAGCAGTAAAATCCGTGTGTTAAGCTGTTCAGAATTATTTGCAGATGTAATGCACATGGTTCAGAACAACACATCGATCAGCGATAAATTTATCATGTAATTTTTTATTAATTTTTATATATTTAAAATGAAATCAATTTCAATTAAAGGACAAGAAAGAGAAAGCGTGGGTAAAGTAGCCACTAAAGCCGCACGTAATGCTGGATTGGTTCCTTGCGTAGTTTACGGAGGAGAACAACCAGTACATTTTACAGCTGAGGAAAAAGCATTTAAAAGCTTAGTGTACACTCCAAACGTACATACAGTTGCTGTTGATTTAGGTGGAAAAACAATCGACTGTATTTTACAAGATATCCAATTTGATCCGGTATCTGACAAAATTTTACACATCGATTTCTACCAATTACAAGCTGATAAAGAAATTACGATGGAAGTACCTGTAAAAGTTGTAGGTAACTCTAAAGGTGTTATGGCAGGTGGTGTGTTACGTTTAAACCAACGTAAATTAAAAGTACGTGCTTTACCGGCTAACTTACCTGATTTTGTAGAGGCTGACATTACCGATTTAGAAATGGGTAACAAATTATACGTTACTAAATTGCCAACAAACAACTTTAAATTGTTGCACCCAGACAACACCGTGGTTGCTCAAGTACGTATCTCTCGTGCTGCTATGAAAGCTGCTCAGGAAGCTGCAAAAGCAGAAAAAGGCGGAGCAAAAAAGAAAAAATAATTTATTCTTTTTATACAAAAGAAAAGCCCCGAATAAATCGGGGCTTTTCTGTTTTTTATAATTTGGGGTAACCTCTTATAGTTACCGAGACGGTCGGGCTTTCTGCCATCGCTTTTTGTTTTGAAAAAACAAAAGCCCCCCCAACCAAGAGGCTACAGTCTCCTTTTGCATAAAAAAACCATTCCGCTTTAAGAATGGTCTTGGTAGTTTATGTTCTATTCAATCTCCGATACCCGAATGGTATTTACCATACCTTTTTCGATCAAAGGCATCGAAGCTAAATTAATGGTGTAATCGCCCGGTTGTACATAATTGTTTTCTTTAGCGATCAGGTTAATGTCTTCAATGGTAACATCGGTACTTTCGTATTTGTCATACCAAAAAGCGGTAACGCCCCAAAGCAAACTTAACTGCGTTAACATGTGTTTGTTCGATGTATATGCTAAAATATGCGCATTAGGTCTCCAGGCTGAAATCTGGAAAGCGGTATAACCCGAATTGGTGAGCGTATTGATAACTTTTGCTTCGATATCATTCGCCATAATAGCCGCGTGGTAACAGATTGATTTGGTAATAAAACGTTTGGTTCTGATCTTGGGATCGTTAACAGGCAATTTAATTAAATCAGAATTTTCAACGCTGTTAATGATTTGCGTCATTTTTTCGATTACCTGAACCGGATAATTACCTACCGATGTTTCGCCAGATAACATCACTGCATCGGCGCCGTCCATGACCGAGTTTGCCACGTCGTTTACTTCGGCACGGGTTGGCGTTAGGCTGGTAATCATGGTTTCCATCATTTGCGTGGCAATAATAACCGGAATACGCGCGTATTTTGCTTTGTGCACCAATTGTTTTTGAATTAACGGAACTTCTTGTGCAGGAATTTCAACACCCAAATCACCACGGGCAACCATTAATCCGTCGCAATGCGAAACAATTTTGTTGATGTTTGCAACTGCTTCCGGTTTTTCGATTTTCGCAATAATAGGAATTTTGTGGTCGCCGTGTTCTTCGATTAACAAACGTAAATCTTCTAAATCTTCAGGTGTTCTCACAAAAGACAAAGCAATCCAATCAACGCTTAATTTAACGGCAAAAATGGCGTCCTTAATGTCTTTTTCAGTCAATGCCGGTAGCGACACTTTGGTATTTGGTAAGTTAACTCCTTTTTTTGATTTTAAAGGACCACCCTGAACCACCATGGCTCTTACTTCGTGTTCCCCATCTGTATCAAGCACGGTAAAAATAAGTTTTCCGTCGTCTAATAAAATGGTTTCTCCCGGATTTACATCTTGCGGAAAGCTTTTGTAAGTCATGTAAACCTTTTCGGCTGTTCCTAAAAATTCTTCTTTGGTAGAAAAGGTAATGATATCGCCTTTTTTAAGAACCACTTCATTTTTCATTACGCCTACGCGCAATTTGGGACCTTGTAAATCGGCTAATATCGATGTGTTATAATTAAATTCATCATTTAATTCACGAATGATCTTTACTTTATCTTCGATATCAAAATAATCTGCATGCGAAAAATTGATCCTAAAAACATTCACACCGCTCTCAATCATTTGTTTAATTATCTCTTTGGTGCTGCAAGCCGGACCTAAGGTCGCAACTATTTTTGTTTTCTTTCTTGGTAACATATTAAAAAATTAAATTTTTTTGTGATTTTATACTTAAAGAATCCATATCAACAATAAACTGCGTAGATATGTTCTTTATATTTTGAAGCTTTTCCAATAATTCATCGGTATTAAATAACAAGTCGGCATTTTCGATCAACATAAAAAAATCAATGTTTTTCCATTCCGGAATCAGATAATTTGTTGCATTAAACACTTCATCATCTGTATGAAACAACGAATGATTGACATCTTCATTATTTTCAGAAAAATTTGATTTGTTTTCAAACAACCGCCATGTTAAATGATTTTTTTGGTCTTCGTATTTAAAACTTCTAAAAAAAGCCGTTCCGTTATCTGTCAGCGAAATTTCCGGACTTACTTTATGAAAATGAACACCCAAATACCTGTTTAAGCAATACGCCATTTTATAATCGGGCATGTTAGATTTTATGGCAACCAAGACAATATCCTCATTGCAGTCGCTCATATCATCTAATTTATAGATTATTTCGTTTGTATTTTTTCTCTGTAGTGTCATTTTAACAAAAATACGAAATATAAACAGATATAGTAAGTTAAACCAAATATTTAATCATTTTTTAATGATGTTCTATTTGATTTTGCAGAACGAAATAGGCACGTTGTGCCGCTTTTTCTTCTGCCTTTTTTTTGCTGGTTGCACGTGCACGCGAAATCACAGTGTGGTTAAAGTGAAGTTTTACACAAAAATGTTTTACAGGATCTTTTCCGTTGTCGTCACAATTTTCAAATTTGAAATCGCATTTGTGTTTCTGGCAGTATTCAATAAACAAACTCTTGTAGCTTGATATTTTATTTTCCAGATATTCTAAATCCTTAAAATCAATCAGGATATTTTGGTAGATAAATTTTTCACAAGTTGTAAATCCGGCATCAATGTAAATGGCACCTATTAAAGCTTCTAACAAATTGCCGTAAATATTCTCGCCAAAGTTAGAAATTTTAGTTTTTGAGCGGATGAATTTTATGAGTTGCAATTTTTTTCCAATGCTGTTTAAATAAGCTCTGTTTACAATTTTTGAACGCATTTGGGTTAAATACCCTTCATCTCCCATCGGCGCATTTTTATATAGAAAGGCTGCAATGACCGAACCCAAAATGGCATCGCCTAAAAATTCTAAACGTTCATAATTTACCACTTCGCCGTTTATGGTTTTATTTAACGACCGGTGTGTAAATGCCGACTCAAAAAGAAGGGTGTTATTTGGCTTATATCCAATAATTCTTGAAATTTCAGAACAAAAAATCCCACTATTTTTAATAGGGGATTTTTTTATGAATATTTTTTTTAGCCAGTTCATACTGCTTATTACTTCTCTAGTTTTTTTACTAAAACACAAGCGTTGTGTCCTCCAAAACCAAACGTGTTACTCATTAAAACATTCACATCTCGTTTTTGAGCCGTATTAAAAGTGAAGTTTAATTTTGGATCGATATTTTCATCATCGGTAAAATGGTTAATTGTTGGCGGAATCACACCGTGTTCAATTGCTAAAATACAAGAAATTGCCTCAATAGCACCTGTTGCACCTAGTAAATGTCCCGTCATAGACTTTGTTGAGTTTAGGTTCATTGTATAAGCGTGTTCTCCAAAAACTTCTAAAATGGCTTTAGACTCTGCAATATCTCCCAATGGTGTTGATGTTCCGTGCATATTTACGCCATCTACATCGGTTGGTTTCAATCCGGCATCTTTTAAGCAGTTTAACATTACGTTTTTAGCACCTAAGCCTTCAGGATGTGGCGCTGTAATGTGGTGTGCGTCTGCAGACATACCGCCACCGCCAATTTCACAATAGATCTTTGCTCCACGAGCTACAGCGTGTTCGTACTCTTCTAATACTAATGCACCGGCACCTTCGCCTAAAACAAATCCGTCACGCCCTTTGTCCATTGGTCTAGAAGCTGTTTTGGGATCGTCGTTTCTTGTTGATAAGGCGTGCATGGCGTTAAACCCACCGATACCTGCAATGGTAACAGCTGCTTCAGATCCACCGGTTACAATAACATCGGCCATACCTAAACGAATGTAATTAAACGCATCAATAATGGCATTGGTAGACGATGCACAGGCAGAAACCGTTGTAAAGTTGGGCCCGCGCAAACCGAATTTCATAGAAATTAATCCACCGGCAATATCGGCAATCATTTTAGGAATAAAGAACGGGTTGAATTTTGGTGTACCGTTTCCTTCGTTAAAACTGGTCACTTCGTCCTGAAAAGTTTGTAAACCACCTATTCCGGAACCCCAGATAACACCGGCTCTGTCTAAATTGATTTTTTCCAGATCAAATTTAGCATCTTCCATTGCTTCGGTTGCAGTAACCATAGCGTATTGGGTATATCTGTCCATTTTTCTTGCCTCTTTTCTATCGATAAAATCCTCGACATTAAAGTTCTTTACCTCACAGGCAAACTGTGTTTTAAAGTTAGAAGCATCAAAATGGGTAATTGGCGCCGCGCCGCTTACTCCATTAATAAGTCCGTTCCAATATTCAGCAACGTTATTTCCAATAGGAGTCAGGGCACCTAAACCAGTAACAACAACTCGCTTTAAATTCATATAAGTATATTTTAATTAAAATAGTAAAACCCAAGTTTCAAGAAAAAACGAAACATTGGGTTGCTATATTTTATAGATTTTAAATCTAAAATTTTAATCTTAACTTAAAAAAGGAAATAATAACACCCGCGTAACATTATTGTTACGCAGGCTTATTAGTTATTATTTTTTAGCCTCTTCGATGTAAGAGATAGCTTGACCAACAGTAGCAATGTTTTCAGCCTGATCGTCTGGAATTTGAATATCAAATTCTTTCTCAAACTCCATAATAAGCTCAACAGTGTCTAATGAATCAGCTCCTAAATCATTTGTGAAGCTTGCTTCTGTTACAACTTCGTTTTCGTCAACTCCTAATTTGTCAACGATAATTGCTTTTACTCTTGATGCAATGTCTGACATAATCTTTTCTATTTTTTAAGTTTAATTGATGTGGCAAAAATATAAAACTTTCGCTTATTACCACACATTTAATTGTTTTTGTAACTGCGAAGTTAAAAAAATAATCTTTAAATGAATATTTTTTTCGACTTTTGTGGTGGTTAAATTACGAATTCAAAATCAAAATTCAAATAAATTTTCTTGTAATTATATGAAAAACATTGTTTTACTAGCATCAGGATCGGGCAGCAACGCCGAAAATATTATTGGATATTTTAGAAAAAAAAATATTTTACATCGATTTCATATTATTACGAATAAAAAAGACGCTTTTGTTTTAGAGCGTGCAAAAAAACTTGATGTTACTGCAGAAATCATCACTAAAAAACAAAATAACGAAGGGGTGTTAGAAAAAAGATTACTCGAATTAAATCCTGATTTAATTGTGTTGGCGGGGTATTTATTGTTATTTCCTGCCGATATTGTTCAACAGTTTCCTAACAAAATCATCAACATTCACCCTGCGTTGCTGCCAAAGTATGGAGGAAAAGGAATGTACGGCAGTTTTGTTCACGAAGCGGTGGTTGCCAATAATGAAACAGAAACAGGCATCAGTATTCATTACGTTAGCGAATTATATGATGAGGGAGCTGTTATTTTTCAGGCAAAAACTTCAGTAGCTGAAAATGACACACCGGATGATGTTGCCCAAAAAGTACATCAATTAGAATATGAACATTTCCCGAAAGTAATTGAAAAATTATTGAACGATTAAAGAGATGACCCCACACCTATAAGTATTTCGCTAATAAAACCCTCTGCTTCTTCACGGTTTAGTAAACGACGAATGCACTTTTCACTCAACCAAAGTTTAATAATATCGGTTAAAATATTGTGTGGATCTTCAAAAATAATATAATCGGCTTTAGTACGCACTTTAGCCGATTTTTTAGTGCCAACTTCGGTTATTTCTAATCTATTAAATAATGGTTTTGAAAATTTGTACTGTTTTTTTAGATACAGATTATTTTTGTCGTAACTACCAATTTCAAACGAAAGCGAATCATCAACTGCAAAAATAATATCGTTTTCAAAAACGTAATAATCGTTAATGATTACTTTGTTTTTTAGATCAATATCTGTGTGGTTGTAGTCTTTACTATCCCAAAGTCGCGCAATGGTATCGTTTGGAATATCAAAATAAATGGTATCGTTCTGTAAGTATTGTGCGTTACTTTCCGTAAATACAAAAATAAATAAAAGCGGAATTAGTATTTTCATAAAGAAATTTTTATCAAACCTATCAAAAAAAATGCCAAAATAGAATCGTATTTTTGTAGAAATTAAAACAATATGCAACCAGAAATCCTTTTATATACCGATGGTTCATCACGCGGAAATCCCGGTCCGGGTGGCTATGGTGTAATTTTGCATTTAAACAATACCAATCATTTCAAAGAATTGTCGCAAGGTTATAAAAAAACAACCAATAACCGAATGGAATTACTGGCAGTAATTGTTGGTTTAGAAGCTTTAACAAAAGACCATTTAAAGGTTTTGGTCGTTTCAGATTCTAAATATGTAGTAGATTCGGTTACAAAAGGCTGGGTTTTTGGCTGGGAAAAGAAAGGATTTTCTGGTAAAAAAAATCCCGATTTATGGATCAGATTTTTAAAGATCTACCGCAAACATCAAGTAAAATTTCAGTGGATCAAAGGACACAACAACCACCCAATGAACGAAAGATGCGATTTCTTGGCAGTTGAAGCATCAAAACAAAACAAACTTTTAATAGACGAGGGGTACGAAGAAAATGAAAATTAATCTATGTTAATGAATAACAAACGTGTTTGCGTATTAGTTGGTTTCGTATTATCTTTGCATCTCCATTTACAAACAACTATATGAGTAAGTTATTGATTGTAGGAACAGTTGCTTTTGATGCAATTGAAACCCCTTTTGGCAAAACCGACAAAATTTTAGGTGGTGCCGCAACTTACATTGGGCTATCGGCTGCACACTTTAACAATGTAGATTCTGCAATTGTTTCTGTAGTTGGAGATGATTTCCCACAAGAATATTTAGATTTGTTATCAAGCAAAAACATTGATATTTCGGGTATCGAAATCGTAAAAGGCGGGAAAACGTTTTTTTGGAGCGGATTGTACCACAACGATTTAAATTCACGAGATACCTTAGATACACAATTAAATGTTCTAGCAGATTTTAATCCGGTTGTTCCGCAGAATTTTAAAGATGCCGAAGTGATTATGTTGGGAAATCTGCATCCAAACATTCAAATCAGTGTTTTGGATCAATTAACCGCCCAACCCAAATTAGTGGTTTTAGACACTATGAACTTCTGGATGGACTGTGCTTTAGAAGAACTAAAACAAGTTTTAAAACGTATAGATGTTCTAACAGTGAACGATGAAGAAGCCCGTCAGCTTTCAGGCGAATATTCGTTGGTAAAAGCTGCTGAAATTATTCATACCATGGGACCAAAATATGTAGTTATTAAAAAAGGTGAACACGGTGCATTGCTTTTTAACGACAATCAGGTGTTTTTTGCTCCGGCTTTACCATTGAAAGAAGTGTTTGATCCAACCGGTGCCGGCGATACCTTTGCGGGTGGTTTCTCAGGTTATATGGCACAGCAAGGCAATGTTTCGTTCAACAACATGAAAAACGCCATTATACACGGTTCCAATCTGGCATCGTTCTGTGTTGAAAAATTCGGAACACAACGTATGGAACAATTAGAAAAAGAAGAAGTAAACACACGTTTACAGCAATTTAAAATGTTAACCCAGTTCGATATAGAACTAACACAATAAAAACTAAAGCCCTTATTACGGGCTTTTTTTGGCTAAACAACAACACACAACAACTATGAGCGACGCTATAAAACACGAATGCGGCATTGCACTTTTAAGATTAAAAAAACCGTTGTCTTTTTATAAAGAAAAATACGGAACAAGCTTTTACGCCATTCAAAAAATGTATCTGCTATTAGAAAAACAGCACAACCGCGGACAAGACGGTGCCGGATTAGCAAGCATTAAACTGGATATGGAACCTGGCGAACGGTACATAAGCCGTGTAAGATCCAACAAAACCTCTCCCATCCAGGATATTTTTTCACAGATAAACGGAAGAATTAATGAGGAATTAGAAGATCGTCCGGAATTGGCAAACGATATCGATGCACAGAAAAAAGAAATCCCTTATTTGGGCGAAGTATATCTGGGACACGTTCGTTACGGTACTTTTGGCAAGAACAACATAGAAAGCGTACATCCGTTTTTACGTCAGAACAACTGGATGCACCGCAACCTTATTGTAGCCGGAAACTTTAACCTAACCAACGTAAAGGTTTTGTTTGATGATTTGGTTCGTTTAGGACAGCACCCTAAAGAAATGGCTGATACCGTAACGGTAATGGAAAAAATAGGTCATTTTTTAGACGACGAAGTAGAAGAACTATACTATAACTTACGCGATACCGAAGGATTATCTAAAAAAGACGCTTCGCCTGTAATTGGTGAGCGTATAGATGTAGCACGTATTCTTCGCCGCGCTTCTAAAAACTGGGACGGTGGTTTTGCAATGGCAGGTATGCTGGGGCATGGAGATGCTTTTGTGTTGCGTGATCCGGCAGGAATTCGTCCGGCATTTTATTATGAAGACGATGAAATTGTTGTAGTAGCATCAGAACGCCCGGTGATTCAAACTGCTTTTAACGTTCCTTTTGAAGAAATCAAGGAATTAGATCCCGGCAAGGCAATCATTATTAAAAAGAACGGAAGTGTTTCTTTTGAACAGATCTTAGATCCGTTGGAAAGAAAAGCCTGTTCGTTTGAACGTATTTACTTTTCGCGCGGAAACGATGCATCGATCTACCAGGAACGTAAAATGTTAGGTAGAACCATGATGCCTTTAATTTTAGATGAATTAAAAGGCGATTTGGAAAATACGGTTTTTTCATATATTCCCAATACGGCTGAAGTTTCTTATTTTGGTATGGTTGAAGGGGCTCAGGATATCCTGAATCAACAAAAACAAGAGCGAATTTTAGCTGAAAAAGAACATTTAACACCTGAAAAATTACAGGAAATTCTTTCAAAAACCATTCGTTCAGAAAAAATCACCATAAAAGATGCGAAGCTTCGTACATTTATTACCGATGACAGCAACCGCGATGATATGGTGGAACACGTGTACGATGTTACATATGGTGTTGTAAAACCTACGGATACTTTGGTGGTAATTGATGATAGTATTGTTCGCGGAACAACGTTGAAAAAATCAATCGTTAAGATGCTGGATCGTTTGAATCCAAAGAAAATCATCGTAGTTTCATCGGCACCACAAATCCGTTACCCGGACTGTTATGGAATTGATATGGCAAAAATGGAAACATTAATTGCTTTTAATGCGACTTTAGAATTGCTGAAAGACCGCAATATGTATCATATCATTGATGAAGTTTATGCAAAATGTAAAGCGCAGGAGCATTTGCCCGATGAAGAAGTAATTAATTATGTAAAAGAAATCTACGCACCGTTTACCGATGAGGAAATTTCTAATAAAATATCAGAAATGCTTCATCCCGAAACGGTAAAAGCCGATTTAAAAGTGATGTTTCAAACGGTTGAGAACCTTCATGTATCGTGCCCTGATAATTTAGGCGACTGGTATTTTACCGGAAACTACCCTACAGCAGGCGGAAACAGGGTGGTAAACCGAGCGTTTATGAACTTTGTTGAAGGTAAAGACGCAAGAGCTTATTAATAAAATAAAAAAACGCTGTTGAAATTCAACAGCGTTTTTTTATTAATGCGCATCTAACCAATTAGTACCCTCGCCTATTTCTACTACTAACGGAACAGCTAACTGAAAGGCATTTTCCATTTCCTCTTTAATGATTTCCAGTTCTATTTCTTAGCGATTAACCCTCTTAAGAAAACAACTTCATCTTCTAAATGTTTAATACGGTCTTCATACGATTGTTTTAACGCTTCTGGAAAATGATTATTAATTGTATTAATTTTCCCAGACTGTGTAGAATTATGAAAAACCAAATTATCATCAAAAGACACTAAATCAATAGGATCAATTTCTAAGATATGAGAAATTCTTTCGATACGTTGCCAGTCTAACTTAATTTCTTCTTTTTCTAATTTAGAATAAGCACGTTGCGAAATCTCTAACTGCGACGCCATATAATCCTGAGTAAAACCTTTTAATTCGCGTATTTTTCTGATTTTATTCCCTACCGCTTTCATTACAATTCTATTTTAGAACCAAATATATATAATTAAGAACCAAAAAGCTAATAATAATTATTGTTTTTGGTTTTAATTTGTAATTATTGACAAAATAAATACTTTATCATGAAAATTTATGAATTAGATACTATCATAACATTTGGAAAATATGAAGGAAACTCATTAAAACAAATCTCAGAAAAAGACCCTAACTATATTTTATGGTGTTGCGAATTTTTAGAACATTTTTATATTTCAAAACAAACAATTGAAAATATAAAAAACTATAATTCTATTTTTTCAGTATCTGAAAAGATTCTTGAAGTTCTTGAAAAAAAATATGATGATTGGTTAGATGATGATTGGAATGAACGAATGCAGGATCGCGAAATGAGTACTGAATGGTATCGTGAGGCAAATTCTTGGGAAAATGATTATTATAATGATTCATTAGATATGGATCAGCAAAGCCCGGAATTTTGGGACAATCTATAAATGAATAATCTATGAAACATTTTATATTCATTTTTACTTTACCTTGGATATTCACAAGACAGGTTTACTAACGATCAGTTTTTATATAATTCGGGACTAACTTACAAAGCCGAATCTTTTGAGGAAAGTTTGCGTATTCCAATGATGTACAAACAACGAGCCGATGAAAATTATGAAAAGATAAGAAGCTTAAGAAAAGAATTATACCGTATAAAAGTAAGGAATAAAATATAATCAGGAAAAATACCATCCTTCAATAGATGATTTAAATGATCTATTGTACGAATTATTATCAAAAGATTATGATTTAGCTAACCCTGGTGTTGAAAAATTTATAAGAACAGCTTCGTTATTTAT
>SMEI01000073.1_pt1 | contig 16343 bp, 11 predicted proteins | sample 2456321 | NCBI WGS metagenome assembly SMEI01 (sample SAMN10132588, study PRJNA489261) | soil metagenome | isolation source: day1 control-silt loam soil ammended with composted manure from dairy cow... | place: USA | collected 2015-05-01
TTAGAAACAAAAATATTTTAAAATATTTTTGTTTCTAACTTTAAATTTTTAATTTTAACAAAAATGAGCATTATAAATAAGTTTTGTCTTATTGTGTTAATAGTTTCCTTTCATTTAAAAGGCTTTTCTCAACAACATATTAAAGGAACTCTAACTTCAGAAAATGAACGTGTGCCTTACGCATTAATTTATTCAAATGCGTCGGAACGTCCTATATATTCTGACTCTTTAGGAAATTTTGAATTAAAAAACATACAGGTTAATGATTCTGTTACCATTAAAAGTATAGGATACGAAGAACAAAGCGTTAAAATAACAGATGTTAATACTCCTGTAAAAATTGAATTAAAAAAGGCAGATATTTTATTAGAAGAAATTGTAATAGATGTTGTAAATTCTGTTTGGGAAAAACTTTTTAAAAAACCGAAACCTCATTTATGGTTTTCACTTATTCCTGCAATGGAAGGGTTTTCTACGATAACAAAGTATAAGGCTACTGACAATATCAAATTTAACGGTATATGCTTTATTGCTAAAAATAACGGACAATATCTAACCAAAAGATTAAGACCTCTTGTTTTTAAGAAAACGATTGACCCGGCTTCTTCCTTAATTGAATCGCAAGTAGAGGTTTTTAATATACCAAAAAACAATACAGGCAAAGAAAACAATAAGGATTATAGAATAGAATTTGTATTCAACAATATTATTGAACTTAAAAAAGGAGAAGAAATTTATATAGGAATAGAATTTGTTCCTAACGATTTAAACAACATCAATGTTGATGATGACATTATGTTTGCTGCTGTAAAAGAAATAAATGACCCAAATTTAGAAACATTCCTATATTCTTTTTTATTTAATGATGCTTTTAGGGGCAATTATAAAAAAGAAGTACCTTTAGAAGAAGATTTATACTTTGAACTAAAAGTTGTAAAATAAAACCCTTAATTAAAAGAATTAAGGGTTTTTATGTAAATGAGATTTGCTTTATAATTTTAGAGCATTACCCCAATTTCTCAACAATTTCTCGCCAGGCATCTAATTCAGGAATTCCCGGTTTGCGTTTTCCAAAGAACTGAACAATGATGTCGCCCATTTCATTAAACACTTCAATTGCTGTAACAATACCATCTTCGGTAGGTTTGCGAACAATCCATGTCTGAGCAATTTTACTCATGTCCAAGTGCATGTTAAAATCGGGATCCATAATGTTGTACCATTCCTGGTGCCACATTGTTTTACGGATTCTGCCTGTGTGAATTTGAATATTTCCTTTATTACCCGTGAAAACCATAATAGGTGTTTTTTCTTTTACGGCTTCTTCTAACATAGTTACAATGGCATCTTTAGAAATCTGCTTAGCGTAATAATCATCAGGAGCCAATCGCAATGCTTGCGTGCGGGTTACATCAAAATTACGAAGCATCATAAAAAAGTCGTGCGTATCTTTTAAATCCAGCCATGCTTGTTTAAAGCCTTCCACATCAATTTCGTTATCCGGCTTTTCGTCTAAATTTAACTCGTAAGCTTCCGATGTTTCAAACGGTTGCTGGTTTTCGTTTTTATATTTTTCAACCAAAGTTTCAAAAGCAGCTTCATTGCTGTCAGGCGTTAAAAATATTTTGTGGATCGCTTCACCGTCTTTGCCAAAAAACTGAATGCTTTTAGAAATTCCGCGTGCGTTTTCCTCAACAACTACAAAAACTTTTTTCCAGTGCGACAAGAAAATACGCATATCAATGTCTTCGCCCACAAACAAGCCTGCATGCGGGTTTGAGAAGTCGCCGTTTAAGTAAACACCTTTGCGTTCGTGTACGCATTCATCGTTGCGGGTTAACGCCATAACTCTGCCTAACGATTCAATGTCTGATAAAATTTCTTTAAATTCAGGACGAAGGCGTGTTACTCCATTTCCTATTTTTGTAGCCAAAAGTTCCATTTCGCTGACACCTAATTTTTGTGCCGCGTTTCGTATTCTTAAATGTGGTTGCTCTGTTTTAAGTGCGTCCCACTGTGCTTTTAAATCTATTGTTGCATCCATAATTGATTAATTTATCCGAATAATATAATTGGTTGATTGGTAACTGGGTGCTGATGTAAGATACAAGGATATTGATAAACGCGAGAAATGCGTTCTTGCGTAAGAACTTTAGTAGGTTCGTCGAATAGTTCAATCATCCCTTTGTTCAGCAAAATAAGGCGGTCTGCAAATTGCGAGGCAATGTTTAAATCGTGCAGAACCACCAAAGCAGTATTGTTTTTATTAGTGAATTCTTTTATCAAATGTAGTGTTTTGAATTGATGTGCTACATCAAGGTTGTTCAAGGGTTCATCTAACAAAAGCAATTTATTTTCAACGTTGTTTTCTAATTGGGTAAACACGCGGGCAAGGTGCAAACGCTGTTTTTCTCCGCCAGAAAGTTGCTCGTATTCCCGGTCGATTAAATGCTGGGTTTCTGTTTTTCGCATCCAGTTTTGAACGATTTCTTTGTCGCTTATATCGGCATCATTTTTAAAATACGGATACCGGCCCATTAGTACAATTTCATCGTTTTTTAAATTGATTTCAGCCGATTGATGTTGCGAGAACTTCGCCCGGTGCAACGGAATTTCGTCTTTTTTATAGCTCTTAATGTCTTTATTTTTTAAAGAAAATTGTTTTGCCTGATACGGGATTTCAGATCCCAAACAACTTAAAAAAGTCGATTTGCCGGCACCATTTGGTCCCACAATAGCAATTAATTCGCCTTTTTTTATTTCGATGTCAATGGTTTTTAAAAGAAAACGGTCTTTAACCCTGAAGTTTAAATCGTGAATTTGTATCATTTTAATTTTCTTTTGTAATTAATTAAAATCGAAATAAACACAGGCGCCCCCATAATTGCTGTTAAAATACCAATAGGCAGTTCGGCAGGAATTACAATTGTTCGGCTGATTGTATCTGCGATTAAAAGAATTACAGCTCCTAAAATCATTGATAAAGGTAGTAAAATATTATAATTTGAATTAAAAACAAATCTTAAAATATACGGAACAACCAATCCAATGAAACCTATGGTTCCATTAAAAGCCACTACGCATCCCACCATTAAAGAAGAAATAATAATGATTTCGCGTTTTGTTTTTTCAATGTCAAACCCTAAATGAGCGGCTTCTTTTTCACCAAGCATTAAGGCATTTAACGTTTTTCCCTTTTTTAGTAAACGGAAACTTCCGATAGATACAACAACGAAAACCAGGCAAACTTTCCACCAGTTAGATCCGGCTAAGCTTCCCAACGACCAAAAGGTTAAATTTCGTAATTCTTCTTCTGTAGAAATATAAGTTAAAAAACCGGTAACGGCACCGCTTAACGCAGAAATTGCCACACCCGATAATAACAAGATCAAAATATGTGTTTTTCCGTTTGACGTTGCCATTTTGTAAACAAACCACATGGTAAGTAAAGCACCAAGGAACGCCATGATGCTTAATAGTGTGTAACTTAGAAACGGTGGTAAAAAATGAATTACAGCTGAGCCAAAAACAATGGTTAAGGCGGCAAATAATACGGCACCTGAAGTAATTCCGATTAAATCGGGAGAAGCAAGCGGGTTTTTAAACAATCCCTGTAAGCTTGTTCCGGTAATAGATAGGGCGGCACCTGTTAAGATTGCCATTAATATACGCGGAATACGCAATTCAATCAAAACAAAAGAATCGGCAGTGTGTGTTTTTGTTTTAAAATAAGTGCTTACGATTTCAAACACCGAATGGTTAAAATCGTAAGCACCCAAATATAATGCTGTTACTAAAGCAACTAATAAAACAATAAAGAATGTTAGTTTGTAAACAGCAATTTTTTTCTTCATTATTGTAATTTGTTATGTAATTCTACTATAGCTTCGCCTAAACGCGGACCAAAACCAGAAAGCAATTGACCGTCCATAGTCACCACTTTTTTGTTTTTACCTGCATTTGTAGCGGAAATACCATCTACTTTTAATAAACCGTCAACACCGCCTAAACTTTGCAATCCGCTGTCGAACATTAAAATAACGTCAGGGTTTGTAGTTAATAAAGCTTCCGGAGTTAAAGGTTTAAAATCGGTTAATGCAGCCGCAGCGTTTTCAGCTCCTGCTAATTCAATCATGCTGTGTAAAGGCGTTTCTTTACCGGCAACCATTAAATTTCCTGCACCGCGTGCATAGATAAACAACACTTTAGGTTTTTTATCAAAAGGTTTAACAGTAGCTATTTTTTCGGAAATATTATCTAATAAAGGCTGATAGTTTTCTTTATTTAATTTTGAAGCAACTTCTGTAATCAGTTTTTTTGTTCCGTCAACAGAATACTCCTGATCAATTAAAATTAAAGAAACATTTGCTTTTTGTAGTTGTTCGATTAATCCGGGATTGATGTCTTTAGTAGTTCCAAAAACAACACTTGGTTGCAATGCCAAAATGCTTTCGGCAGTAATAGAACGCACATGACCTAAATCGGTAGCTTTTAAATCGGCAGGAAACGTAGATGTTACATCTCTTCCCACAATATTTTCAGAAGCTTCTAAAGCAGCCAATGTTTCTGTAATTGCTCCGTTTAATGAAACAATACGATCTGCTTTTATTTCTGTAGTTAAAGTATCTTGGGCTGTTGTTTCAGCCTGACCTTCTTTTTTGTTGCAGCTAACAGCTACAACTGCCAATGCAAGAACTGTAAGGATTTTCTTCATAATTAAAAATAGTTAGAAAATTGATTTATTATTTGTGACGCAAAAATAAACAAATTTATTTAGAACAAATAAAAATAACTTAATATATTTGCGCTGTTATTTAATGATAGAATAAATAAAAATAATGAAAATTAAATACATATATTTTTCTTTGATTTGTATGAATGGCTTGGTAATGCAGGCTCAGGTTGATTCTTTATCCCAAAAGATAGAAGAAACAAATCTAGAAGAATTAGTTATAACAGGACAGTTTGAACCCCAATCTATAAAAAAATCGGCAAATAATGTCCGGGTAATTTCAAAAGAAGATATTCAGAATTTAGCAGCCAATAATTTAGGTGATGTTCTTAATCAATATTTAAACATTACCGTAACCCCTAATGAACAAACAGGTAAATCTTCGGTTTCTTTATTTGGTTTAGACTCCCAATATTTTAAGGTGTTAATTGATAATATACCCATTGTAAGTGATACCGGATTAGGAAATAATGTAGATTTAACACAGATCAATTTAAATAATGTTGAACGGATTGAAATCATCGAAGGCGCAATGGGCGTTACCCATGGATCCAATGCTGTTAGCGGTATATTAAATATCATTACCAAGAAGAATTCTGACTACGATTGGGAAATTTTAGCCAGTGTCCAAGAAGAAACCGTTGGTAACGAATTTGCTTTGTTTGATAAAGGACGTCATATTCAAAATTTAAAAATAGCACACAATTTTTTAAATAATTGGTATGTTTCAGTAGGAGCAAACCGAAATGATTTAAAAGGTTTTTTTGATGATAAACAAGGAAAAGATTATTATGAAAACAATGGTAAACGTGGTTTTAAATGGCTGCCAAAAGAGCAACTAACAACGAATGCTACTATTGCTTATCAAAAAGAAGAAACCAGAATTTTTTATAAATTTGATTACTTTAATGAAACGGTAATGTATTACAACCCTGTTGTTGTTCCTGTAAATAATTACCCGTTTCCTGAAACTTATTATTCAAACGATAAACGCTCACCAACAACCAGGTTAAGCCATCATTTAAACTACTACGGAAAACTATTTAATGATTTAGTTTTTAATATATCAGCTTCTTATCAAAAGCAACAACGCGAAGAAGAGCGATTCAATTATTATATACTTGATAAAGAAGAGCGGAATAATGAAAGCGAGGTATATCAGTCAAATGAAATAATATATTCAACCGGAACCATTACCAATTTTACCAAAAATGAAAAATTTGATTTTCAATTAGGGTACGAATTGGTAAATGAAAATGGATTTGCAAATGCAACTTCAGGAATGTTCAGAGATGATGAACAAAAAGGTTCGAACATAAATAAAAGAATTGAAAATTATGATGTTTTTGCTTTAGCAGAAATCGATTTGTCAGAAAAACTCTTATTAAAACCCGGTTTTAGATACTCGTTTCAATCAAAGTTTGAAAATCAGCAATCGTATTCTTTAAGTGCCCGTTATTTATTCAATAAAGGAATAGAAGCGCGTTTATCTTCAGGATTTTCATACAGAACACCAAATTTTACCGAATTATATACGTATATGGTTGATTCTAATCACGATATTCGCGGTAACGAAAATCTTATAACTGAAAAAAGTAATTATACCGAAGCAAATATTAAAAAATATACTTCTTTTAAATCAGGAATCAGTTTACAAAATAGTATCAGTTCAGGATTTATGCTTGTAAATGATAAAATAAGTATGGTTTTATTAAGCGTTGATCCAATAAGTCAATATCAATACATCAATGTTGATGACTATAAAATGTGGAATATTTCATCTGATAACAGAATTGGTTATGGAAATTGGAATTTTGCCGCAGGTTTTTCACTGATTGGGGTTTCTCAAAAAATTAATACAGGGGCTTTAGGAACCTCTTCAGATGATAAATTCTTATATACATTTAATCTTAACACATCACTTAGTTATAATATTCCGGAATACAAAACACAGTTTACAGCTTATTTTAAGCACAACGGAAAAGTACAACAATTTGAAAGTGATGCAAATGATTCGTCCAAATTTGTTTTAGCCGAAACAGCCTCTTACAACTGGCTTGACTTTTCTGCAAGAAAATTATTTTTTGATGAAAAATTTGAAGTAATGATAGGAGCAAGAAATCTGTTAAATATAATCGATATTCGTAGCAACACAGGATCAGGAATAGGAGGTTCTGCTCATGCAACATCATCAAACAATATGATGTTAGGTTATGGTCGCTCTTATTTTTTAAAACTAACGTACAATCTTAATTTTTAAATAACATAATTATATGAAGAAGTATTTATTATTTTTTTCGTTTCTGCTTTTTGCAGTTTATTCTTGTAGTGATGACGACGGTGTAAATGCAGACGTTGCCTCTGTAAGTTTTACCGTTCCATCGGTGAATTTAACTAATGAAGTAACAGATATTGAAATTTCATTTTCGAAAGCTACTGCTACTGCCGGGACTATTACTATTGGTGTTGTTGAAACAGAAGCAGAATATGGTGTTGATTATACAACTACTCCCGAAGGTTCATCAACTACCTTAGAAATCCCTTTTGAAGCAGGTGTGTCTAAAGTTGTTTTTAACTTCAATAAGTTGGTTCAAGCTGTTGACGGACAGGTAAAGAATGTTAAATTCACTATTAACTCAATTTCTACAGATTATACAATTACCGGAAATACAAGTTTGGTAGCAAATTTCAACGATACTCCTCTTACAGGAAACTCATTAGCACCTGAAGTTGGCGGACCATCACAAGCAAATCACGTTTTTATCGATTTAAGTAGTGGCGCAATGACAACTGTTCCAAGAATTTCATGGGATTTAGGATTTTATTCTGGCAATGAATTCAGAGTTGTTTTAAATAATTCTGTAAAAATGTCTGCTAAATCATTAGAAAATACAGACCTTTCAATAGTTGCTACAGAAGACAATGCAATGCTTATAGGGCAAGGTGCAGGAAGTCTTGACCAAATTGATGATCCAGCTGGGTTGATAACAGGAACTGCTATAGCTGAAGTTTCTGCTAACGATGCCGAGAATTTTGTGTACTTAATTAATTTAGGTAGTAACCCGGGTTCTAATCCACCGGCTTTAGGATCTCCTGCTGCTGATACAGGAGGGCATAGAGGTTGGAAAAAAATCCGCGTATTAAGAGATGGTAATGGCTATAAACTACAATATGCAGATTTAACTGCAACTACTTTTAATGAAGTTACTATTGATAAAGATGCTGCTTATAATTTCAGTTTCTTTAGCTTTACTGCTAATGCAACAGTAAATGTGGAACCACAGAAAGAAAAATGGGATCTTAATTTTACCACTTTTACAAACACAGTTAATATGGGTGGTGGACAATTAATTCCATATTTTTATCCGGATTTTGTTGTAAACAATAGTAAAGGTGGAGCTTTAGTTTACAGCGTTTCTACAGATGATTTTACATACGATAGCTTTACATTGGCAAATGTTGACCAATCTAAATTTACAAATGATCAAAGAGGTATTGGATCAACTTGGAGAGCAACAAGTGCACCGGGACCTGATGGTAATCCAATGTCGCAATTTGTGCTTAAAACAGATATTTTCTATGTTATTAAAGATCCGGCAGGTAATTTATATAAAGTAAAAATGACAGGTGGTGCGTTGCCTAATTTAGAAAGAGGGCATCCTACATTTGTTTATGATAAATTGTAAATAATCAAAAATATTATTCTTTTCAAAGGGCTTGCAAGATAACTGCAAGCCCTTGTTTTATATACGCTTTGTTAATAAAAACTTATAAAGACATTGTCAATCAATCGTTTAAAAAATAGTTCGTATCTTTGCCCTTTGAAATTCAAATAGTGACAGTGTTTGAGAAATGATACGGAATGATAAAAAAATGTTCTTATTTTATTATAACAGCCAGTGTAATTGCAGCGGTAACAATGGCGTTTAAAGGCGTTGAAACCACTTTAGTAACAAATGACTATTACAAAATAGACCAGCCTTTAGCGTACAATGTGCCAACAAGTAAAGAAACATTAGAAAGCATAAACGATGCTTTAAAAGAAAGCGAATTTTCAATGGAAACAACCAATTCTTTTATTGACTTTAAAGAAGCGGTTGCAATGAGGGAATCAGACGGGAATTACCAAACCGTAAATTCATACGGATATATGGGAAAATACCAGTTTGGGAAAGGTACCCTACAATTCATCGGAATTAAAGACAGCAAGGATTTTCTAAACAATCCCGCCTTACAGGAAAAAGCTTTTATTGCTTATCTGAAAAAAAACAAATGGATTTTACGCAGAGAATTAAAAAAATACGCTGGTAAAACAATCAACGGAGTCTTTATAACCGAATCGGGAATATTGGCAGCGGCACATTTAGGCGGTGCAGGGGCTGTACAGGATTTTCTACGGTCAAATGGTAAAGTATCTTTTGTTGACGGATACGGAACCAATATCAAAGTTTATTTAAAGGCATTTGCAAATTACGATTTGTCAGAGTTAAAAGCAGAAAAGAACCCTAAGGTTTTATAAATTTATGAATTGAGAATTATAGGAAATAGAAAATCCCCAAATCAAAAATTTGGGGATTTTCTATTATAAAGATTAATTAAAATAAATTAGCCTCTGGCTTTTTTCTTGGCATTTGACTTTGTGTTACCTACTTTAGTCATTGCATTTCTAAATCCTACAAAATCTGAAGCACTGTATTGATCAATAAATCTGCGTGTCGCAGGATCTAACCAATAAGCTCTGTCTTTCCATGAACCGCCTTTAATAACACGTGAGTTATTATTGATTAAGCTGGTTCTGGAATCAGCGTCTAATGATAAGGTTAAGTTACCTTCTTCGTCATAAGATGCTGTGTTTTGTGGAGCATTATACATGGCTGAATTTTGTAATCCGGCTCTGGCAAAGGTATCACCATCGTTATAAGCAATACTGTTATCTCCTTGGAAATTACGTCTTAAGAAAGTATCTTCATCTCCAACCTTTTCTCTTTGAATTTCACCAGGTAATGCACGTGGGTGTAATTTTCCGTTTGGTAAGGTATCATACTCAATGTTTGTGCTTACCACTTGTACAGTACCATCAGGACCAATAACGCTTTTATTGTAAACATTTCCGCGGAAATAGTTCATATCGTTTACTTCAGAAGAAATTTCAGGGCGGTAAACATCGGCAACCCACTCAGCCACGTTTCCTGCCATGTCATACAATCCCCAATCGTTTGCAGGGAAGCTTTTAACGGCAGTTGTAATCTCGCCGGCATCGGTTGACCAACCTGCAATACCACCATAATCACCACGTCCTTGTTTAAAGTTTGCTAAATAATCGCCTTTTGATCTGCGAGAATTTGTGCGAACATCGTCAGAACCCCAAGGGTATTTGTTTCTTCCTTGTTGATTGTTATATACACGGTCAGACTTTCTTACGCTGGCTGCATATTCCCATTCAGCTTCAGTAGGTAAACGGAACTCAGCAGAGAATATACCATATTCCATTTTTGCATAAACCCCTGTTTGACCATCTTTTGCACGGTTTCTAACACCTTTAAAAACAATACTGTCGTTACCGGCATAAGCTCTTGTAGGTGCTTGTAAATATGTATGCGTAGAAAAAGATTGCTCACCATGTACTTTATCGGTTTTCGCACCTTTCGCTATGTAACCTGCACGCTCTAAGTTCAACTCATTTACACGATCTGTTCTCCATTTAGAAAAATCATTTGCCTGAACCCAAGAAACACCAACAACTGGATAATTCTGGTAGGCAGGGTGACGTAAATAAGTGTTTGTTAACGTTTCAGTAAAACCTAACTGGTTACGCCATACCAATGTGTCTGGTAAAGCAGCGTTGTATATCTGACGGTATCTTGCTTCTGTAGGAGGGTAAACCGCCTTTGTCCAGTTAAGATATTCCGTATACATAAGGTTTGTCACTTCAGTTTCATCCATAAAGAATGATTGAACATATTGCTGTGTTGCATTGTTGTTCCAATCACCCATTACATCATCCTGAACGCGTCCCATTGTAAATGTACCCCCTTCAATAGCAACCATTCCATAAGGAACTTCTGTGCCATCGTATGACGTGTTATACTGAAAACCACCTTTTTTGTCGTTTATTTTCCAGCCTGTTGCCGAAGACGTACTTGCATTACTGTTTCCACAACTTGTTAGTCCAATTGAAGCTGCCATTACAGCGATCAATTGCAGTGTCATAATTTTATTAATCTTCATTTTTAAAGTAGGTAATAAATTTCGTTGCAATATAATAATTAGCTTTTGATTAACAATATTAAAATTAAAAATATTTAAAAAAAACTTAAAAATTAAAAAATATTAAAGTCTTCCTATACGTTTTAATGTTGAATGTAATAATTTTAATTATTTTTATCAAATAATAATAGATAAATATTATTTCTATATAATGAAAAAACTGTTACCTGTTTTTGCTTTGTTGGGAAGCATTGCCGTAAACGCACAGACGAAAGACGTTCAATTGCAATGGAGCGAGCAAAATTTGACGATAAGTAATGCCAGAAATTTTTTCTTGCCAAGTTTTCAAACGGAATATTTTAGTTATAATTCTGGTGAGAAAATCATTGAGGCAAAAGTACTCATTAATAACATCCAAGGAGACCAAGTACGCATAGTTTCGCAAAATCTGCAAGCCATAGATCTTTCTAAGTATAAAGACATCAATACCAGAAATATTCCATCGGCAATAGATCCTAAAATAAGTATATATACGACTAAAGGAGTTAAATCTGCTATTGTAACGTTTAATCCCATTGTTAAAACAGCTAGCGGATACAGTAAAGTAACCAATGTTGTGTTCGAGGTTTTTGGTGCAGCAAGTAGTAATGCAGGCAAAAGAGAACGGACTTTTACTGTTGAAAATTCTGTTTTAGCACAAGGAAACTGGTTCCGCTTTAAAGTAGATGAAACCGGTGTGTACCGATTAGATAAAAACTTTTTAACAAAATTGGGAGTTCCGGCTGATGTAGATCCACGTACTATTAAAATATATGGATACGGTGGTGATATGTTGCCATTGGCAAATGCTAAAAATGAATATTTTGATTTACCAGAGGTGGCTATTCAGTTTCAAGGAGAACAAGACGGCGTACTCAATGATAATGATTATGCGCTTTTTTACGCTGTGGGAACAAAAGGATGGAGCGATGAAAATGCTACTCATTTAAATCTATATAGTAATGACGCGTATTATTATGTAACGTATGGTGGGTCTTCGGGTAAGCGTATGCAGACTTATACAGAACCTTCGGGAGCGGCAACAGTTACTTATACCGATTATATTGCAAGAGTATTTGATGAGAAAAATTTAGAAAACATAGTTCAATTAAGCCGTAAAACGTTTGGTGAAAATTATGGTCAAAGTTTTGATAAACAGGTGGTATTGCAAACACCTATGTTGAATTCATCAAAACAAGCGACGATTGGTATCAATGTAGCGGCAATTTCTCAAAATTCGACTTCTTTTAATGTTTCGTTAAATAATCAACCAATCGGAACGCAAACAGTTCAGGAAAAAGCAGATAATATTCTGGCGAACGAAGCGTATTTTTCAAACCAAAGAAATTTAAGTGGTGAAACCAATACCTTTAATATAGCATTCAATAATAACGGTGTTCCATCAGCACGTGGTTTTTTAGATTTTGTTGCCATAGATTATTACAAACATTTAGCAGGTTATAATAAACAGTTCAAATTTAATTTTACCGATGCAGTTTCACAGGTTGGTGTAGGAGCTTTTCAAATTAACAATGCACAATCTATTTCACAGGTTTGGGATGTTACCGATCGATACAATGCCGCTTATAAAACTAATAATGCCGCAAACATTAGCTTAAAAATGCCTTTGGGTGAGTTAAGAGAATATGTAGCTGTTGATCAAAATGATATCTATACACCAATAGAAGTAAGTAATTCTAAAGTTACCAATCAAAATTTAAAAGGAACCATTTTAGCCAATGGTAATGTAGATTACCTTATTATTACCAACAATGAATTGATTTCGGCAGCAAACCGCTTGGCAAATCTGCACAAAACAAAAAGCAATCTAAATGTAAAAGTGGTGCCGCTTGATGCTATTTATAACGAGTTTTCATCGGGACAGCAAGATATAGTTGCAATCCGTAATTTTATTCGTTATGTTTATTTTGCGGGCAATCAAACGTTAAAGTATGTGAATTTGTTTGGCGATGCTTCAACTAATTACTTTGATACGTCGTCTAACATCGTTCCAATATTTCATTATCTTTATAGTACCTTGTCTTCTTCTTCAAGGAATTTTAATGACTGGAGTACCTTTGCAACAGATGACTTTTATGCGTTGTTAGATGAAAGTGAGGGTGTATTTACAAATGAAACCTACAGAGGAATTGATGTGGCTATAGGCAGGATGCCTGTAAAAACCACGCAAGAAGCCAATGCAATGGTTAATAAAGTGGAACAATATTTAAGCAACGAAAATGCAGGTAGATGGAAAAATGTATATACTGCTTTGGCAGATGATGTTGATGCCGGAAGCGATGTAAGTTTACAATTGGCATTAAATGAAATGGTTGACGAATTGGTTGAAAATAAACCTTATTTCAATGTCAAAAAAATAATAGCCGATTCGTATCAGCAACAAGTAGTGGCAGGTGGTCCGCGTTACCCGCAAGCAAAAGAAGATTTTTTAAACGGGATCAATTCCGGAAGTTTGGTGGTAAATTATTTGGGACACGGTGCAGAAACAGGCTTGGGAGGTGAGCGTTATTTCGAAATTCCGGATATAGAAAAATTGAATAATATAAATAAATATCCTTTATTTGCCATAATGACTTGTGATTTTACACGGTTTGATAATCCTGAACTAAAATCGGGTGGTGAATTTTTGTTCCTCCGTGAAAAAGCAGGAGCTATTGGGATATTGGCAACAACACGAAAAATAGGAATAACAAGTGCAAATCAATTCACAAAAAACGTTTCCCGTTGGTTGTTTGATTACAATAATACTTTACCCGATGTTTCAATGGCAGAGGCATTAATGTACACAAAAAATGATACAGAATATATGGTTTCCGAACAAGGTATGGTTGCTTTTATAGGCGATCCGGCATTAAAACTGGCAATGCCTAAGCCAAATATTATCATCACGCATGTTAACGAAGAACCTATTGAAAATTTTACAGGAAGCTTACGTGCATTAGACCGTGTAAAACTAAAAGGTCAAGTAACAACAGAATCGGGTCAGTTAATATCAAACTTTAATGGTGATTTGGCTGTGCAAATGTTCGATAAAAATCAGGAAAGAACCACTTTGGTTAATGATGGAATCGGCGCGCCAATGAATTTTACAACGTTAGGCGAAACTGTTTTTAGAGGGAATGCTACGGTAACTAATGGCGTCTTTGAAATAGAATTTGTTGTTCCAAAAGATATTAAAATTGCCGTGGGCGAAGGTAAGGCAAGTTTCTACGCAGTTAAAGAAGCAACTGTTTTAGATGAATATACCGGAGCAAACACAACAATAAAAATAGGTGGTGTAAACGAAAATGCCGCTGAAGACAATAAAGCACCGGAAATTAAGTTATATATGAATGACGAGTCATTTATTTCGGGCGGAATTACCAATAATTCACCATTGTTCCTGGCACATTTAGAAGATGAAAACGGAATGAATACAGCCAGCGGAATTGGTCATGATATGGTAGCTATTTTAGATGGAGATGAAAACAACCCTATCGTCATGAACGAGTTCTATGAAACCGAACCAAATAATTTTACCAAAGGGTTCGTAAACTATCCGTTCAGTAATTTAAAAGAAGGGTTGCATACCATTACATTTAAAGGTTGGGATGTGTACAATAATTTAGCAACTGCCACGTTAGACTTTGTAGTAGCTGCCGAAACCGGTTTACAGTTAGATAAAGTTCTTAATTATCCAAATCCTTTTGTTGATTATACCGAATTTTGGTTTCAGCATAATCGTCCGAATGAAACGTTACAGGTTCAAGTACAGATCTTAACGGTCACGGGAAAAATTGTAAAAACAATCAATCAAACAGTGGTTTCTGACGGAGTTTTGTCTAAAGAAATCAAATGGGATGGGCGCGATGATTTTGGAGACAGAATAGGTAAAGGAGTTTATATTTACCGATTAAAAGTAAAATCAACAGTATCTGGCGAACAGGCAGAAAAAATCGAAAAATTAGTAATCTTATAGTTTAGTAAAAACTATTAAAAACTAATTTTTATATTTGTTCAATATAATAAAACATAAATGAAGAGAATTTTAATAGCGGTCGTTAGTTTATTAGCGGTAAATTACACATTTGCACAGCAAGTACTACCTGTTCCTGATGGGCATCCACTGGGATATAACCCTGCGATTACAACTGGTGTATCCTTTTTAACCATTACACCCGATGCTCGTTCAGGTGCCTTAGGCGATATGGGTGTTGCAACATCGGCAGATGCTTTTTCGCAATTCTATAACCCGGCAAAATATGTATTTGCAGAAAAACAACAAGGTTTTGCATTGTCATATACGCCATATATGTCAAAGATAGCAAGTGATATTTCGTTAATGGGTGTAAGTTATTACAATCGTATGAACGAGCGTAGTGCTGTGGGGGCAAGTTTGCGTTATTTTACGTTAGGCGAAATTAATTTAACAAATAATCAAGGCGAGTTTCAAGGTATTGAAAAACCAAACGAATTCTCTGTTGATGTTTCTTATACACTTAAATTAGGAGATAATTTTGGTCTGGCTGTTGCTGGTCGATACATTAGCTCTAATTTAAAATTAAGAGGAGATGGTGAAGCAAGTGCTAATACGTTTGCGGTTGATGTAGCCGGATTTTATGAAAGCGACCGTATGCAGATGGGAGATTCTGAAGGTAGGTTGCGTGCCGGTTTTAATTTCCAGAATATGGGGCCTAAAATCAGCTATACCGGAGATGATCAAAGAGCAAGTAATATACCCACAATGTTGCGTTTAGGTTTGGGGTATGATTTTATTTTAGATAATTACAATACGGTAACTGTTTACGGAGAAACAACAAAATTGTTGGTACCATCTAATATTCAACCTACTTTTGTTGATGCAAACGGTAACGGGCAATTAGATGCAGATGAACAATCGTCGGTTAATAATGGACTACAAGAATACCGCGATATAGGATGGTTCTCTGGTATGTTTAAATCTTTTGGTGATGCACCGGGAGGTTTCAGCGAAGAAATGCGTGAGTTTACCTGGTCTTTAGGTGCTGAATATTGGTATCAAAATTCATTTGCTTTTCGTTTAGGTTATTTTAATGAAGCAGAAGATAAAGGTGCAAGAAAATTTGCAACTTTGGGTGCGGGCTTTAAATACAACATTGTAAATATTGATGTTTCGTATTTATTCGCAACCGGAAAAACACAAAACCCATTAGAAAACACCTTGCGTTTTTCTTTAACGTTTAATTTTGGTAGAGATTATTTCAAAAACTAATTTTTAATCAATTAATATAAAGAAGCCGTCTCGTTTATAAAATCGGGACGGTTTTTTTATGATTAAAAAATTGAGGTCAAAAACCAACTCTATTTAATAATTTAGAAAAAGATG
>SMEI01000077.1_pt1 | contig 15892 bp, 15 predicted proteins | sample 2456321 | NCBI WGS metagenome assembly SMEI01 (sample SAMN10132588, study PRJNA489261) | soil metagenome | isolation source: day1 control-silt loam soil ammended with composted manure from dairy cow... | place: USA | collected 2015-05-01
GAACTTCAATGGAAAACCATCAGGGAAGTTCAACCTACTGCTTTGATTATAGTACCGTCGTTTTTGATTAAACTGATTGATTACGCAGAGGCTAATGGTATAGACCTGTCCAAAACGTCTGTAAAAAAGGCTATTTGCATAGGAGAATCAATCCGCCACGAGGACCTAAGCTTGAATGCCCTAGGCAAGCGGATTTCTGAGAAGTGGGATATCGAGCTCTATTCTACCTATGCTTCATCAGAGATGGCCACGGCCTTTACAGAGTGCGTAGAAAAGAAAGGCGGTCATGCGCATCCTGAACTTATCATCACGGAAATTCTTGACGATGAAGGTCATCCAGTGGCGCCAGGAGAAGCAGGTGAACTCACGATAACGACACTAGGGATAGAGGCCATGCCGCTCCTTCGGTTTAGGACTGGCGATATTTGCAGGAAACACGGAGAAAGGTGTGCTTGTGGAAGAAATACCTACCGGTTGGGACCGATCATCGGACGCAAACACCAGATGATTAAATATAAAGGCACAACGGTCTATCCACCAGCTTTGTGCAATGTTATGGATAATGCTCCCGAAATTAAGCGTTATGTCATTGAAGTGTGTTCAAATGAGTATGACAACGATGAGGTTATAGTACGGTACGAGGCTAGTGAAAAGTTGAACATGAAAGCGTTAGTCGATCATTTCAAAACCAAAGTGCGCGTAACCCCCAAACTGATCGCTACATCCCCAGAAGAGCTAGATAAATTAATGTTCCCTCCGATGAGCAGAAAGCCAATAAAATTTATTGACAATAGAACTAGGCATTTTTAAATGGCTTAGAATAGTTGTGTCGCTGCGAATATGTGCTCTTTTTGTATTTGTTTCCTTATGAAAAAGCAGCTTTTATTGATCCCACTATTGGGCAGCTGCCTTCTGAAAAGTAATGGAAATCATGGGAAGGACTTTCAGAAGGAGATGAAGAAAAAGCGCTAGAATATTTTTCTACTCGAAAACTAGGTCGAAAGAACTTTTGATGAGTTCCACATTTTCATCGGTGAGAGGTTTGTTCATATACACAATGTTTTTGCCCATGCAGTTGTCGCCTGCATTCTCTGCCTGAGCGTAGGCCGAGAGTAAAACGATGAAAATTTGTTCGTCCAAGTCATTGGCAGATTGTATGAAAGAAACCAAATCCCAGCCGCTCATGCCAGGCATATAAACATCACAAAAGATCAAAAGCGGAAAGCCAGGGTTCTTCCCCTGGCCATTTACTAGATTCTGGATGAAGTGAACAGCTTCTTGCGCTGAAGGTATAGCATATATACTATCCGACGGAAAAAAATCTTCCAAAAGCCATTTGTTGAGTTGGAGTGTGCTTTTGTTGTCATCTACGATAAGAACCGTATTTATTTTTTTCATGCGTTTTTCATTGTGCTTCACATATCCTGATTTTCATGACATCAGGAGAATCTGACAAAAACTGTCATAAAAATGGCTAATCCCTCATAATATAAGCGTTTTTTTAGAAAAAAGTTTAAAAATTATTGCGTTACTAATCCATTTTCATCACTCACTTCCATCCCGATTCAACACTTAACGTTCAAAATTTAAAATTTTAGCCCCAATCCGCATATCGGTACATTAACCCATTGTTACATAGCTAAGATTGGCCTGGTTTGGGAAGATTGCCATATGCAGGCCCTTCCAGCACCTCACCTTCTATGGAAAACCTACTGCCATGGCAAGGACAGTCCCAAGTTCTCTCCCCATTATTCCAATGCACCACACAACCCATATGAGGACAAATGGCAGACACTAAGTGCAATTGTCCTTGACCATCCCGATAGGCTGCGACGTGCTCTCCGTCGAGTTTCACCGTTTTGCCCTCTCCAGGTTTAATTTCTTTGATAGAATCGACTTCTCCATAAAATAGATAATCTTTGAGCAGGTGTTTGGCCACATCCACGTTTTCTTTAATGAACTGAGAGGCGGAAGTCAATGGTGTAAATCTCGTAGGCTTGAAGAGATCTGACCACTTATTGCCATCTCCTATAATCTCGGCGCTAATAATCATGGCAGCCAATGTGCCATATACCAGGCCGTCGGCAGCAAACCCTGTGGCGATGAAAATATTCTTTTCCATAGGGCTTATTCCGATGTATGGCAAATGGTCTGCAGCCTTATAGTTTTGAGCGGCCCATTTATATTCGATTTTGTCCACGTCAAAGTGCCTTCTTAAGTACTTACCTACAGCTTCAAAATTTTCAACGGTATTTCTTTTGTTTCCTACCTTAATACTTTGGCCCAGTACGATAAGATAATTGCCTGACGGATGGCGATATGGACGAATAGAATACATATCAGAGGATATCATGTGCCAATATATCCCAGGGGGAGGCAAGTCGCTTTTGAGTCGTACGGCGAGTGCAAACTCACGGTATGGCTCCATAGCAGTGTGCACGGCATATACTCCTTTGGGTGAGTGAGTGGCCATAATTACTTGTTTTGCTTGAATTGTCTCGTGGGAGGTGTGCACAATACATGGGTCACCATCTTCTACTTTGAGGACTTTTGTGTTTTCAAATACATGGCAGTTTTCGGAGGGCAATCCTGCCGCTAGACCTTGTACGTATTTAAGTGGGTTGAATTGCACCTGCCCCGCTACTGTCACAATTTTGGATACATTGCTTAAAGGGAATCCAGGGGGTGGGGTGTTTTGAACAGGCAGTCCTGCAGCTTGGGCAGCGTCCAGCTCCTTCTGCACCCAGTTGTCTTGCGTTGGGTCTTCCAGTGTCGTGAAAAGATGCCAAGGAGCAATTTCATATTCGCAATCTATATTCAAAGCTCTTATCCAGTGCTCAATTGTCTCAATGGCACTAGTACGAGAAGCCACTACTTTTTTTAGGATTTCTTCATTATGCTTGCTGGCAATTTGGCTTAGCCCTGTTCCTACTGGTGCATACAGATTGCCAGTAGAAGAACCAGTAGTGCCTTTTCCCACTTCTAAAGCTTCCAATACAGCTACGCGTTTTCCAGCTTTCGCCAATAAGGTGGCGGCAGTGATGCCTGTAATGCCTCCGCCTACAATGGCCACATCTACCGAAAGATTTGAGGAAAGTTGAGGGAATTTCATAGGATTGGTATGCGCACTCCAAATGGCTTGAGTAAAAAAATCTTTCGTTATCATATGGTAAGTTCTATTGTTTTGTAGATAGGACAACATATAAATTGAAAAGTAGTTTGGATAAATTGTCGCAATAATTAATATTGTTGTTTGCCTTATTATAGGTTTTATTGTAAGCCTGCTGCCAGAGAAGGAGCTTTGCAGCATATTTTAAAAAAATAAGTAGGGCAATAATTGCATTTTCTTGATAATAAACGTTAATTGTACACTTAATCAAAATAAATAACCTGATGAGAAAACATAAGAATCTTCAGGGAATGCTAGCGTATTATGCTTTCCCTATTTTACTTGCATTGGCCACATCCTGTACGGGGTCTTCTGAAAAAAAAGAAACGAGCGAAGAAAAAAAAGAAACGAGCAAAGAAATGAATATAGTTAAGTCAGATTTTGGAAAACTTGAAGACGGCACCTCTGTGTCCCTATATACGCTTACCAACAAAAATGGGGTTGAGGTAAAAATCACGAACTATGGAGGCACTATTACTTCATTGAAAGCACCTGACAATGAAGGCAATCTTGAGAATATAGTGCTAGGTTTTGATTCTATAGAAGGGTATTTGAGTGATGCTTATAAACAAGCTGGTCCTTATTTCGGTGCAATCATTGGACGGTTTGGCAACCGAATAGCCAATGCGAAATTTACGCTTGATGGGCAGGAATATCAACTGGCTCCTAACAATAACCCTAACCATTTGCATGGTGGAGTTAAAGGATTTGATAAAGTTGTATGGGAGGCAGAAGAAATTAAAACAGAGAATGAGGTAGGCCTCAAGCTTCATTACGTAAGCGAAGATATGGAAGAAGGTTATCCTGGTACCCTCACAGTGGATGTGGTTTATACCTTGACCAACGATAATGAGTTAGTGATGGACTATAAAGCCACTACTGACAAGAAAACCATTGTTAACCTTACCAACCACTCATACTTCAACTTAAATGCTGGGAAAGGTGATATCCTTGATCATGAAGTAATGATCAATGCAGATCAGTTTATCCCTGTGAATAGAACATTGATCCCTACTGGTGAGATAAGGGATGTGAAAGGTACTCCGTTTGATTTTACTACACCAACGGCAGTGGGTGCTAGAATTAAAAACGACGATGAGCAGCTTAGATATGGCCAAGGATATGACCACTGCTGGGTAGTAAAAGGCAATAAGGGAGAAATGAGACTTGCAGCTACTGTGTATGAGCCTAATAGTGGCAGGTTTATGGAAGTACATTCAACTGAGCCTGGAATCCAGTTTTATTCTGGAAACTTCTTGAATGGTTCGCTTACAGGTTCTGGAGGGATTGTATATAAGCATCGTTATGGCTTGGCATTAGAGACAGAGCACTATCCTGATGCGCCCAACCAATCGGATTTCCCTTCTGTGGAATTGAACCCTGGTGAAACTTATCAAACAACGACAATCTATAAGTTCTCTACCAAATAAATTCAGGAGTCATCAATTACAGAATCCTCTTAATCCCTTTCTTTTGAAGGAAGGGATTAAGAGGATTTTATTTTAAGATTTTGCCCGCAATTCATGCTTCAAGACCGATGCTTTTTTCCCCTCCCAAGAGCCAAACGAGGAGATTCCGGATATTTACTCCGTGAAAAACTCCGTAAATTCCGGAATGACGTGTAGTCCCGAGGCGATTTTTTGAGTATTTATGATTGATTATCGAGCTCAGCTTTCTAATCTAGTCTGGCGTCTAAAATCTGAAGTCTAAATATCTCGTTTATCCTTTTACTACACTTTCTACTTTTATCTCGATTCTGTCGCTCAAGGAAGCCGAAACGGAGCAATACTTTTCTACCGCCAAGTTGATGACTTTTTCCATTTCCTCTTGGGTTGTATTGGGAGATTCTAATATGAACCGCAACGTGATATGGGTAAAGACTTTAGGATAATCTGTTCGCCTTGTGCCATCGGATTCAATGGTAAAGCTATTTACAGTCTTTCTCTTTTTTTTCAACATCTGTACGGCATCTACAGAGGCACAAGCTGCAATGGCCGATAGAAGGTGTTCCATGGGAGAAAAGTTTTTCTTTTCCTCTTTGGGATACATGTCAATTTTGGCAATATTTCCCGCTTCATTGGTTGACTCAAACTCATAGTCCGATACAAATCTGGTAATTATTTTCATGCCTGTTCTTTAGGTTAGAAACGTGTGATAATTTTTAAACTGCTAAGTTACTGCAAAAGACAAAACTATTGCTTCTGATCTATCAACCAAACCCGTCGTTTTATGGCTTCTTTTCAAAAGAAAGAAGTGTAGCTGTCGGCGTTCCAATACATAATGAAATAGAACATGGCCCATCCTATAAATCCAATAAGAATAGCCCAAACCCATGAGGGTATTGGCTTAGGTGTTTCTGAGCCCGTTACCACAAAGAAATCTTTTCTTTCGCTACCGTAGGCATTGATCGTAAGGGTCAGGTTATTGTCCACTACATCGTTGTCCTTTAGGCCTACGATGTCAATAGCAGGCCCGTTGCGTACTTCAAAAGGCACTATTCGGATACCTTCTACGCCATCGGTAGACTTGGCTATGATTTTGAGCGAATGCTTCCCATCTGGAATTTTTGTGGTGTCCAACATAACCTTCACAGGAGGCTTGAACTCAGCAAAAGGCGTAGGCTCATCGTCTAGATATACTTTTATAATGCGCTTATCTTCCATCTTTAATAATTGTCTAATATGATATTCTTTACATGATCAGGAGATTTTTCCCCGGGTTTCAATAGATATTTTATGCTATAAATCAGTGTCAAGCCTACGATTATAGCAGCAACCGTAATTATGACAAAATCTGTTGTGCCTTGTGGGCCAGCACCATGTGTGATATTGCGAAGTATCCTAGGTTGCTGCTCCTGACATACATCGCAAGCCATAGCCGGCGACAGGGAAAGCAGGAAAATCGTACCCACTGTGATTAAGATTCGTTTCATGGTTATAGGTTTATTTTTTCTATTAATGCTCTTATTTCAGCTACTTCTTGAGCGCTTACCCTAGGCGCATTATTGCCCCAACTCGTACGTTCGTGATTGGCAATCGCTGCCACTTCTTCGTCAGATAGCATGTCGGCGAAGCCTGGCATTTGACCGAATTCAGGTCGCGCATCATATCCCTGTAAAATAATCCTTACCAAAATTTCAGGATCTTTATCGTTGACGATCTTACTGCCTACCAGCGATGGAAAAGCACCAGGAATTCCTTGACCATTGGACTGGTGACATGCCATACAGGTCTTTTGATATAGTTGGCTTCCGTCAGGTAGCATGGCTTCAGCCAAAGGTTGATTTTGGCCAGCAGTCGCTTTTGGTTTGGCTGGGATAAACGGTGTGGCATCTTCGGGAAGTACTGGTGCTTGCTTTAGAGATTTGAGATAAGCTACCAGGTTAAGCGCATCCTCTGTAGCTACAACCATACCCCGACCTTTTTTGAAAGCATTGGGAATGTCGATTGTTACAGCATCTTGGTCAGGCTTTTCTTGATGATCAAACAACCAAGGATATGCGGGCATTACGGACTCTTCTACTACTATCCTCGGGTTGTATAAATGCAACAAGTGCCATTGGTCACCAGGCTGGCGTTGGCCCACATTGGTGAGGTCAGGGCCAGTCCGTTCGCTTCCCAGCAATGAGGGGGATTGGCGCCATATATCTAGTCGTTTTTTAGAGTAATGATAGTCAGAAGGCATAGATGGTCTATCGCCCCACATGTTATCCATTTCGATATTGCGCACTTGTTGGGTGTGACAAGCCACGCACCCTTCAGATATAAATACCTTAAGCCCTTTTAGTTCGGCATCTGTCATGGGTTGGGCAGAGGGTAGGGGAGCATTGTTTTGCTGCATCTGATAAGCAGGCAATACGGCTATCCCAAAACTAAGAATACTGAACACAAGAATTATGGTGATCAGTAATTGTCGGTGATTTTTATGAAAATTGAACATAGCGATCCTTTTCCTTTTTGTTGACGGTTTTATTACTCGTTTTATCTTTTTCGCGGCGCTTTAAATGTATATATCCTCGTGTCATTCTGTAAAGGTTCCAAGCAAACACCAAGTGAGAGAAGAACATGAGCGAGCCACCTACTGCGCGCCATACCCAATAAGGCGCCATCAAGTTTACGCTTTCCATAAAAGGAGCTTGGTCAATCCAGCTCAGACCTTTTTCTGTGCCTCCAATCATAAGCGAGAATGTGTAAATAATCATGCCTATGAAAGCGAACCAGAAGTGCATGCCTACACCCAGTTGATTGGGTTCTGTTCTCGTGAGCTTTGGCACAATGGCATATAAACTTCCCCATAACAAAAAGCAGATAATCCCATACATTGTCAGGTGAGAGTGAGCTACGTTGAAATCGGTAAAGTGCCAAACATAATTGGTGAATCTAAAAGCTTGGAAACTGCCCTGAGCAGATCCAATGAAGTAAAACAGAACGCCTACGAGCAGAAAAGGCAGTACATAAGAATCTGCAATAGCTTTCATGCTGCCTCGCATGGTCATGAGGAAATTAATGGTACTGGCCAATACGGGAATGAACATGCCCCCACTAAACACGATGGCAACGGTCTGCAACCACCAAGGCAGTGGGCTAAAAACAAAGTGGTGCGTCCCGATCAAGGTATAGAACAGCATTTGCGTCCAAAATGCCAAGACTCCTAATGAATAGGAATAGATGGGTTTGTTCAGCGCTGAGGGCAAGTAGTAATAAACCAAGCCCAATGTGAACGTCATGAACCACATGCCCACGCCTTGATGCATATAATATCCTTGGATTACCGTTTCACCCAAACCATTTTGATAAAAAGGCAGATAGCCAATCACAGTGAGTACAATAGTCCAAGAGAGAGAGCCTAGAATAAACCAGTTGGAAACGTAAATTTCTTTGGTATTTCTGTAGGCTATCGTTTTGTAAAAGTTCATTAAAGTAAGTATCAGGCCGATAGCGAAGAGTGACATGATGGGCCAGATATATTCCCGATATTCTCCACCACCATTATTGATACCATTCATTAAAGCCAAATTCCCCAAAAGGACACAAGCATTGATTAGATAAAAAGCCGCCCAACCCCATTTATAGCTGTATATCTTTCGGTTGGAAGTTCGGCTGACGACAAAATAGGCCAATCCGATCATGGCCAGCGAAGCCCACCCCCAGAAAACTGTGTTGGTATGAACTGGTCGTAGCCTTCCAAACGACAACCAAGCTACATGATCGATGTCGGGCCAGACAAATTTCATTCCCAGGTATTGCCCCGCCAGCGTACCGAGGACAAGCCATGCTGCTGCAGCACCAAGGTAGGCTAGGATAAGATCGATAAGGCGATTGTCGGTCTGGAGGTTTATTTTTCCAGGCTTCTTCTCATCCACAAATGGATTGTCGGGATTATGCGTTACCTTATCCACAAGCCCTCTTTTGTCTTGGACTGGCCCTAAGCCCGAGAGTTCATCACCTTTCAGTTTGTATTGCCCACCCTTCTTCCTTGCCTCTAGAAGCTTATCAACCTCATCAGATGGGAGATTAATGATAGACTCTTGTAGCTCGTTGTCCAGCTGCTTTTGATTGATCTGCTCTGAGGTCCTTAAAAGCTTGCTGATCCTGGCCACCGATATAAGCGCAAAAATGATCAGGATGATAATGGCCAGCACCATCGTGCCTATAATGCCTGGCTGGGTGTACCACGAGCTCGCATCAATGGGTTGGCTGGATTGTGCGGAAGCACTTCCGGACAATAGTGCGAAAAGCAGTGACCCAACAAATAAATGTCCATAATTTTTCATAATAGATAATCGGGTTTTAAGACCTTTTTGTCCTTTTTAAAATCAAAATTTATCAATTCAATAATCTTTCAATATTCTAAATCTCATATTATTTATAGTCTCATCTACCATAATCTGACACGCCAGACGGCTCGTTCCTGTCTTATTGGGCAAACCACTTAATGTGTGCTCTTCAAAATCATCCATCTCGCCAGTCTCACCTTCTAGTATCTCTATATGACATGTCCCACACATGGCTCTTCCTCTGCAATCTCCCCAATCTTCCCAGAGCTCGTTCAATAGCAAATCCATAAGGTTGCGGTATTCATATGGCTTAAAAGGGACTGGCCTTTCATTGCCCAACTCGTCGATCACATACAATAAACCCATCCCTAGAATTACTTTTTCAAAAAGGATAAACCTTTGTCCATATCTTCGGTGACCTGTCTAACAGAAGTCTTCTCCAGCACTTGCTTGAGAGATTCCCTTATCGGTTTGAAATCGGCATGAATTGGGCACGGTTTCAGTTCGGAACATTCTTTTATTCCTAGCCCACATTCCGTAATGATCTTATTGCCGTCTATGGCCAGGACGATCTCTAATAGTTTTATGTCTTTGTCTCTCTCGATGAAAAAACCACCGTTGGGCCCTTTTGTCGAGCTAATAATTTCCAATTTGCGTAGGTTTTGCAATATTTTAGCCGTAAAAGGCTCTGGAGCGTTTATGCCGTTGCAAATCTCTTTTATTCCGATTTTCTTATTGTTTTTACTATAAGATTCTATAATAATAACAGCCCGGATACCATATTCACATGCCTTAGAGAACATATCTTATTTAGGTTTCTTTTCCCAGAACTTATCCTCCCATACTTCTGGTACTTCTTCATGGATTTCCTCTAGTTTGATGCGAAGTAGTTCAAGTCCTTCTTCATCTTGTTGCTCCTGAATGTAGGGGAAGAAATCACGCTCTTCAAATCTAATGTGAATATCCAGCTCCTCTTCAATTTGCCCCAGCGTTATTTTTAGTTTCTCAGGTTCGTCGACCAGCTTTTGAGCCAAGCGGCCCAATCGTCTGTGCTGGCTTTCTGCCTTTTTCCTTTTTTCGTTTTTTTCATCAACCAATACAAAAACGCATTCCTCTTCTGCTTTGAAGTGCGGCAGTAAATGATCATTGTGAAAATAAAGCGTGTATGAAGCAATTCGCTCAGGTTCTATGCCTGTTTTAAGTCCCATCCTGATCTTCCAGCACAACAATAGCCCAAAGTGGTGATCTCTAGAGAGTGGAACCAGTGCTGGATGTCTTTTTAATGGTTTAGCCTTTTCTTTCAACTTGTCCATTCTTAGCAATTTTTGTGTAAACCTATCTTAGATTGGCCTGTGCAAATATAAGGCTTAATGTATATTAAAGGATAAAAAAGTCTTTTTTTTATTGCAATGCAAATACTTATAAAACAATGCCTTGCAAAAAAATATGAATAGTTGAGTCCTAACTTTGAAAAATACTATGATGTTTTATAAAAATTGGGAAGCCCTGAATATTATGATTCATGTCAGTTATTATTGCGGAATCTCTTCAAGCTGCTTGGTCAATTTTTCAATATCAGCGGAAACTTTTTTGATCAACCTCAACTGTCTCTGGATAAAGTCTGTATCAGACATTGACTTTTCTGGACCGCTATCATCAACGGCGGGGAAAGTGAGGTCTTCGTCTACATATCCATCATTAAGATGCAAAATGGCTTCTTTAAGTAAAAACTTTGTCCTTCTTGCTGATTTGATATGCTCTTGGTTTACGTGCGGCGGGGCATCGCTTTCGTTCAGGGATGATAGGGAGGCCAAATAAGAAGAGAGCATATGGTTCATGACCAAAAACTCATTTAGCTTAGAGATATTTTCCTGTTTGCTTTTGGGCTCGTTGAGCATCCTTTGGAAAGCCGCTCCTAAGTTAGCCGTTTGTACATACACATTTTTCCGTGCAAGCTTAAGGTCAGTTGTGGAAGCGGGGGCGTCTCCAAATCTAGATGCTATTTTGAGAAAATAATTGAGGTTGGCTTTCAGAATTCCCTCCATCGGAATTTTTATATGGTGATATTCCCAGTTTGGAAAGACAAAGTAGCTTGCCATAAAAGCAATTAAGGATCCGATGATGGTGTATAGGATGCGCTCTAATGTTACGGCCAGGTCATTGTTCTGATATATAAAGCTAAAAAGAATAAGGATAAGTGCTGTCAAAAAAAGTACGCTCACAATATACCTTGTCCTATTGAAGCTGAAACCTGTGACCATAAATACAATCATGATGATCAGTTTGGCCGAATCGTCGTGTACCAATAGGAGCACCAGTGTGCCTAAAACGCCTCCGCCTATGGTGCCGATCAAGCGTCCATAATTGCGCTCTTTGGTAAGGCTGAAGTCCGGCTTTAGGATGACAAGAACAGAGATCAATACCCAATAGCCATGCTCGTTGTAGGGTAGGATCACTGCTATGATATACCCGATTAAAGCTGAAATGCCTAGTCGCAAAGAATGCCTGAATATGCCCGACTCAAGAGATAGGTTGTTTTTGAATACCTTCCAGTCAAACTTTTGATGAGACACGAATTGCGTAAGATCGGCCTCTTCCTTTTTCGACAAGTAAGGCACATCATCGGTATGAAAGTAATTGTATGTATGCTCCAACAGCCGGTATATGCTTCGAATATTGACTAATGTCTTTTTCAGTACCAGTGCAGAACCCTTTTGTGCTTCAAGCTCATCTATCTGCTGCTTAATGACTTCCATATTGCTTTCCAAATTGGGAAGGGGCCCTGGTTTCTCGTTGTTGATGAGCGCATAGCCCAAGTTGTCCAGTGCCTGTGCAATATCCAATATAATATTCTTAATAGCAGTCAGTACATTGCTTTGTGCATACTTCCGGCGAATGTCGCTATAATTGATATGCGTTGACATAACCTGTTCAAACAGGTCGAGGATATCGATAAAAATCATGATGACCAATCTACCTGAACGCATAGTCTCCCGTACCCTTTTCCTCGTTATGAAAAGAATCTCTCGAATGTTGTTCTGATGCTCGTTGATCGTAACTTGCTTGACGATGAGCTTTTTGTAAACATCGCCGATGGGTATTTTGCTATCGTAAAATCCAGCTCTTATACGGAGGTAGTTAGCCACTTCAAGAATAGATTCTCCCAGCATCTGTTGTGCCAATCTGTAAGGCCTTATTTGGCTCAACGATAAGCTCAAAGTCATATACCAAAGACCCCCCGACAGTCCTAAGGAAGTAAATACTATGGGGTCGACGTCTTTGATATGCATGCTGGCGATCATCATGAGCAGAGCTGCTGTTCCTACAGCGGATGCTCTTGCACCATAGCTCGTAAACATGCCAAAAATGAAAAAAAACAATGGAATCTCGATGGCGAGAAGCCAGGAATAATCATGGATATAAGCGGTGAGTAATGCTGTTACAAACATAGCAGCATTGGCAGCAAGCATTCCATTCTTTCTGTGTTTGACTGGCCCTGGATGATCCGTTATGCTTACATACATTGCACCCATCGACATATAAAGCCCCAATTCCAGATACCCTAGGCCACTCAACAGCAACGAAGGCATTACGATGCCAAATGTGATCTTTAATCCATTGGCAAAGTATTGTCCATTGATGAAGCTCTTGAGTTCTACTAAGTACTTATTGTTCATAAATACATCCATGAAAATAAGTTAGAGTTGGCATGCATTGATGGATACAAAAGTAACATATTAAGCTTAAGTCCTGCTTTTTATCGCTAAAAGTTGTGACAAAAACAGTGCTGCCGTCCTATCCATACAGTTGCGAAGTTTATTATTATGGATTTTTCTTAATTGTTGGAAGCGATATGCCATATTTGAGCGCCAATATCCTAATCACAATAATCAAACTAGATGATATTAAAAGGTTGGAGTTCCGGTCTATTTCAAAATTTCCAAGAATCAAATAAACAATGGCGCCCATCAAACAGGCTGTTGCATAAATTTCCTTTCTGAATATAATAGGCGTGGCATTGGTCAAAGTATCGCGGATTACACCTCCCATGACAGCGGAAAACATGCCCATCATGGCCGCAATTTCTGGCGCTACGTTTAGGCTTAGTGACTTTTCTACCCCCAGTATTGTAAAAAAGGCTATCCCCAGCATATCGAAAAATAGAATGGTCTTTTTTAATTTTACGATAAACTGATAGAAAATGAAGGCAGAGAGAACTCCTAAGATGATGGCATATAAAAAATTGACATCGCCAACCCATACCAATGGATAACTCCCCAAAATAATATCTCTTAGACTACCACCGCCTATAGCAGTTATAAAGCCTGTAAAAGCAGCGCCGAACCAGTTGTTGTCATCGTCGGTAGCCAATACACCAGATATAGCAAAAAAATAAGTGCCGATAAGCTCCAGAAGGTATTCTAGCTCCATTTATAAAAAATTTGGGGAAATTTAAACACCTTAGTTCGGATTTGAAACATCGGGCCTAATATTTTCGGAGGAGCCAAAGAGTAAATAACAGTTAAGGCAACTCTCTCCAGTGCTGGATTTTCTTCAAAAAAACAGGGCTGTCAAAAACTATGCGTCCCTAACAGCCCCGTATCATTTAATAATTGAATTCTTAACCTTCGTAACTAATCTTAGGGATTTGTTTGTCTATAAAGAACCTTCCTGTCCCTTCTTCCCCTATCACATCAAACAGCTCTAGGGCTCTTCTGGCTACATATTCTTCTTCTACTTGCTCGTTCAAGAACCACTGAAGGAAGGTAGCAGTCGTATAGTCCTTGGCTTTGTGGCACTTGTCCACAATTCTATTGATAGATTGTGTTACGGCTATTTCCTGTTCTAGGGCCTTTTCAAAAACAGTCTTAAAAGACTCGTATTCTTGAGGTATGTTGGCGACATCTGGAGAAATCGCGCGCCCACCAAGATCAGAGATATATTTGAAGAGTTTCAGCATGTGCTCCCTTTCTTCATCTGATTGCTTATAAAAGAAATCTGCACTATGCTCAAATCCGTTTCTATCGCACCATGCTGCCATAGCCAGATAATTTGCTGAGGCAGATGCTTCCATTTTCACTTGTTCATTCAGCAGTTGTTCTACTTCCTCCGTTAAGGAAGTGCGTAATCTTAATAGATCTTTCATATGATTAGAATATTTTTATCACTATAAATAACCTGACTTTTGTCAGCTATAGGTTATATCGATAAAAGTACTAGAAAGTTTCAATAGTTGAAGCTTTCAAATAAAATATGGAATGATTCTAAATCTAAATAAGCGATTGATAATTTCTCGCTAAACGATAGAATAGGGGATAGGGAATGGTCAGATACATACGCTTTTTAGGCGCTCATGCAGTATGGAATTCAACTCTAACATAACTTTTGCGCCTGCCAACAAGCTCTTAAATCGGATCACTTCTATGAGCGTGAGTGTATAGCATCGATCGCAGCTACAAGGTGAAATGATGGCCACATCAGCACTTTTGTGCGGGTTGTTCAACATTTCTTCAATATCTATCGCATCTACGAGTTGTTTAAGCCTAAAGAAACAATGGAATTTGAAAGGAGTAATAGAACCAGCAAATTCAACCCAGAAGCAATTCTCTTGATCGCACTGATATACGCTTCCGTGTTGAGTTCTGTAAACTTCATGCATAACCAATCTCATTTGAAATCAGAGCAAATGTAAAGCTTATTTATAATTAGTCCAAATAACTTTTGAGTTTTAGATTTTGGATAAAAGATTTCAGACTATTCTATCATTCGTAGGGTAGGCTTGTTGAACCGTGAACCCTGAACTGTTCAGCATTCATCCTTTCATTCCCAAAAAAACAAAGACTTTAAGACATTAGAACGACTGTCCAATGTCTTAAAGTCTTTCATCTTACGTCTATTTGAGCGTGTTCAAAGCCGATCCGGCCCAGAACCAGGCGATCTGCCCTTCATTATAAGTATGATTCACCTGAATGTTATCTGTGCTTCCGTCAGCATGGCGGAGTGCTACTGTCAAAGGAGTGTTTGGTCTGAAATTATCAAGATCCAATACCTCAATGGTGTCGTCCTCAAGCACTTTATCATAATCTGATGGGTCGGCAAAGGTGACACCTAGCATACCTTGCTTTTTTAAGTTCGTCTCGTGAATTCTTGCAAATGATTTTACAAGAACCATTCGAACGCCTAAATGCCTTGGTTCCATAGCAGCATGTTCTCTAGAGGAGCCTTCACCATAGTTTTCATCCCCTACCACTACAGAGCCAATACCTTTAGCTTTATAGTCTCTAGCAGTAGCCGGAACTTCACCGTACTCACCGGTCAGCTGGTTTTTAACCTTGTTGGTAGCATCGTTAAAAGCATTGACTGCACCGATGAGCATGTTGTTAGAGATATTATCTAAATGCCCTCTGTATTTCAACCATGGCCCAGCCATAGAAATATGGTCAGTAGTACATTTTCCTTTCGCTTTTATAAGCAGTTTCATCCCTGTAAAGTCTTCCTTCTTCCATGGGTTGAACGGAGCAAGCAATTGTAACCTGTCAGAGTTTGGATCTACGATCACCTGCACAGATTCTCCATTTTCTGCTGGAGCTTGATAGCCTGCATCTTCTACTGCAAACCCGCTTGGTGGCAGTTCTATTCCTTTAGGTTCGTCAAGCATTACTTCCTGACCTTCAGCGTTCAACAACTTGTCAGTCATTGGGTTAAAAGTAAGATCTCCTGCTATGGTCAATGCCGTAACGATTTCAGGTGACGCCACAAAAGCATGTGTGTTCGGGTTGCCGTCGTTTCTTTTAGCAAAGTTTCTGTTAAAGGAAGTAATGATGCTATTTTTTCGATTAGGGTCATTGGAATGTCTTGCCCACTGGCCAATGCATGGTCCACAAGCGTTGGCCAGGATTACACCGCCCATTTTATCAAACACATCCAACAAGCCGTCGCGCTCGGTA
>SMEI01000078.1_pt1 | contig 15817 bp, 13 predicted proteins | sample 2456321 | NCBI WGS metagenome assembly SMEI01 (sample SAMN10132588, study PRJNA489261) | soil metagenome | isolation source: day1 control-silt loam soil ammended with composted manure from dairy cow... | place: USA | collected 2015-05-01
GTTACAGCTAACCTGTACAACGTTTAAATTAGAAACTACAGCTGTCGGCTCTAAAATGGTGATACTAGCTGTGGTTACTGTTCCCCTGTCATCGGTTACGGTTACCGTGTGCTGACCGGGTATTAGGTTGGAAACACTAGCTGTGGTATCTCCTGATGGTGACCATGAATAACTGTATGGCGGTTTTCCGCCTTCAGGTGTTGCAACGGCGGTTCCGCTGTTGGCTCCGTTACATAAAATATCTGTTTTGTCTACATCTACCAATAACGGTGGGATATCTTCATAATAGATGTCGTCTAGGTAGGTATAAGAACTTCCGGTTACAGCACCGAATGAAAACGCAAAATAGTCGTCTGTTGTTACAGGTAAATAAACTATAAATTCCTGCCATGAATCAGTTAAAGGAAAATTAGCTTGTACAAGTGTTTTTGTTGCAGTACCTGTATTACCATTCATAGTATATACTTCTAATTTTTGGTACGTAATGTATGTTGTAGAACTAACTTTTGCGGAAAAACGTACACGTTTATTTCCATTTCCTAAATTATCTGTTTCCGGAGAAACCAACATTAAATCACCTGTTGCAGTAGTACGGTACACATAAAAACCTTGTGTACTTGGTGTTTGTGCAGCTGTAGTAGATGTATAGCCGTAGCCTGTATTAGTATCTATATATGACCAACATAAAGGCTGTGATGCATTTGTAGAACCACCTGCCGGAGTATTCTCAAAACCTTCAAAGAAATTGCCGGTTAAAACAGCACAAAGTGTTGCAAACTTAACAGGAATAGTTGTCCAATCTCCGTTTATTGTTCCACATTTACTGCGTACGTAAACATAATAATATGTACCAGGATTTAAACCGGTAACAGTGGCAGAAGTAGCAGCGGCACTTGATGTTGACCCCGACTTAATTACTACACCACTTGCATCACGAACTTCGTATTCATAACCTGTTACTCCTGATGCTAAAGATTGATCCCAATTAATGGTAGCTCCGGTTGCCGTAATATTGATTGCTTCTATATTTCCGGGGTACATACAAGGCGATAAATCTTCATAATATACATCATCTAAATGAACATAAGCTAAACCTCCTTGTGAGTCAAAAGAAAAAGCAAAATAATCATCTGTAGTATTTGGTAAAGGAATTATAAATTCTTGCCATATATCTGTTAACGGAATAGAACCTTGCAATAAAGTTTTGGTTGCTGTTGCCGTATTACCGTCCATAGTATAAACTTCAAACTTTTGGGTGAAAGCATAAGAAGCAGAAGACACTCTTGCAGAAAAACGCAGTTGCTTAGTCCCTGCACCCAAATCAACGGTTTCAGGAGATATCAACATTAAATCACCCGTAGCATCAGGTATATATACATAAAAACCTTTTCCCGTTTGTCCGGCAGTAGCTGTTGTATATCCGTATCCCGTATGGCTGTCTAGATAGGTCCAACAATTTGGAATCGAAGGATCTGAAGATGTCCCTGTTGGTAATGCATCAAAATCTTCAAAGAAATTAGTTGTTACAGCTACACAAAGCGTTGTAAACGATACCGGGAAAGTGGTCCAATCACCTTTTGTTGTACCACATACACTGCGGATATATACTGTATAATTTGTTCCTGGTACTAATCCTGTTGTTACTTGATCTGTTGTCCCTGTAACTATATCTGTTGCAACTACTGTACCTGAAGCATCACGTACTTCGTATTCATACCCTGTTACGCCCGGTGCCATTGAAGCATTCCATGATAAATCAACCGAATTATGTGTAATATTTGAAACATTTAATCCTACAGGGAATATACAAGGCGATAAGTCTTCGTAACATATATCGTCTAAATAAACGTATGCTGTTCCATTTTGACTATCAAACGAAAAAGCAAAATAATCATCGGTTGTAACCGGTAAAGGCACAATAAATTCCTGCCATGTTGTGGTTAACGGTATGTTATCTTCAACTAAAGTTTTGGTAGCTGTTCCTGTTGTACCATCCATAGTATATACACCCAATTTTTGGGTTGTTTGATATGTTGTAGAGCTAACGCGTGCCCAAAAACGTACTTGTTTGGTACCATTACCTAAATTATCGGTTGTAGGCGATATTAATTTTAAATCGCCCGTGCTAACAGGCATATATACGTAAAAACCGTTACCTGTACGACCCGCAGTTGTACTAGTATATCCGTAACCTGAATGGCTGTCTAAATACGTCCAACAGGTCGGTGGAGATGCGTTAGTGCTTCCCCCTGTTGCTGTGCTATTAAAATCTTCACAAAAAGCGGTTGCAGGTGCTGATGTTACAGTAACCACATTAGATGTAACAGTACTATTACTATATGTACATGTTATAACAAAGCGATAATCGCTCGACACTGATTGGTTGGTTACGGTATAAGTGGCAGTTGTTGCCCCCGGAATAGATTGCCATACACCTGTACCGGCATCTGCACGTTCCCACTGATAGGTAATACCGCCGGCTTTGGTAGCCCCGGTAATAGACAATGTAAAAGGTTCGCTATCACAATTTCTAGAAGTTACTGATGCTGTACCCGCTGTTGGTGTACCTGTACAGGGTGCCATTGATGTGATAATAACTGTACCATTACCCGTTGTATCAGGATTGGGTACAAAACCAGTCTCACCATACATAAACGTAACACCGGCTGACACCCCGCCAAGATAAGAAGAACCACCTCCTCCGGCACCTTGTGAAGAAGAGGTATTCCCGCCACAGCCACCTCCGCCGCCATAGTAACCTCCGCCGCCGCCGCCGCCGCCTGAAGCTGAAGTTCTTGTACCACCATTGCCACCTTTTCCTAAAGCACCCGCAGTACCAGGCTCATTAGAACCCACTGTTCCGCCTGCGGCACCTCCTGTTGTTTGTGTTCCACCACCAGCTATATGATTATTAACACTATTCCCATCGGCACCAGAAGTTCCTCCTCCATCTCCACCAGGATAAGTAGTGCTATATACACCACCACCACCACCGCCGGCAACAATCAATCTATTTGCATAGGTAGTATTTTGTGTTGTTCTAATGTCGGTACCACCACCACCACCACCTGCACGATATGAGCTTACTGTTGTATAATTATTTGCACCGGAATCTCCACCGCCATTCCAACCGCCTAAATAAACACTGCCTGAACCTGTACCAGTAGCATCTTCCCCTTTGCCGCCAATATAAATATAATACGTTGTAGAGGTTGCCACATTTAGAATTCCTTTAGAATAACCTCCTTTACCTCCATTGTTTATTGAGGAAGTCTGAAACCCCGATCCTCCATCGGCTCCCCATGCTTCTATTTCATAAGAACCTGCGGGAAGGGTTACAGTTTGCACGGATCCCGTGTAGGAATAGGTCTGTGTATGCCCTTGAAAAGCAGACACAAATAAACCTAATAAAATTAAAATTTTGGTGCTTAACCACCGAATTTTAAACTTTGATAAGGGTATAGTTTTTTTCATTGTAAAATATTTTAAATATTTAATTAAATAAAGACGTTGTCCGTAAAAATAACAAAAAAGCTTATAAACCCATAATTTAATCTAAAAATTAACTATAATCATTTAAGAAACAATTATTTTCAATAACTGATTCTATCCTAAATTTTATTCCAACTCTACTCCTTTTTCACTATTTTTGTAGCTTGAAAATTACACAATCATGATTCAAAATCCTAAAAGATATACCATTACGGCGGCATTGCCTTATACCAATGGCCCTATACACATCGGTCATTTGGCGGGAGTTTATGTTCCTGCTGATATTTACGTCCGTTTTTTACGTCAGCAAAATAAAGATGTGACTTTCATTTGTGGCTCAGACGAGCACGGTGTGGCTATTTCAATGAAAGCCAAAAAAGAAGGCATTTCACCTCAGCAAGTGATTGATAAATACAATAAAATCATCAGCGATTCGTTTGCTGAATTTGGTATTTCGTTCGATAATTATTCGCGTACTTCGGCAAAAATTCATCACGATACCGCTTCTGAGTTTTTTAAAAAATTGTATAATGAAGGAAAATTCATCGAAGAGGTTACCGAGCAATTATATGATGCCGAAGCAGATCAGTTTCTGGCAGATCGTTTTGTAACAGGAACGTGCCCTAAATGCGGAAACGAAGATGCTTATGGCGATCAATGTGAGAAATGCGGAAGCTCTTTGAATGCAACGGATTTAATCAATCCTAAATCTACTATTACAGGAACTACTCCTGTTTTAAAATCTACAAAACACTGGTTTTTACCCTTAGATCAATACGATGCTTTTTTGCGCGAATGGATTTTAGAAGGTCATAAAAACGATTGGAAACCGAATGTTTACGGACAGGTAAAATCGTGGTTAGACGACGGATTGAAACCCAGAGCCGTAACCCGTGATTTAGACTGGGGAATTGATGTTCCGGTGGAAGGTGCCGAAGGTAAAAAACTCTACGTTTGGTTTGATGCGCCTATCGGCTATATTTCATCAACCAAAGAATGGGCGGCTCGTGAAGGTAAAGATTGGCAGCCTTATTGGAAAGATCAGGATACGAAATTGGTTCACTTTATCGGGAAAGATAATATTGTGTTTCACTGTGTGATTTTCCCTGCCATGTTAAAAGCGGAAGGAAGTTATATTTTACCGGATAATGTTCCAGCTAATGAGTTTTTGAATTTAGAAGGAAATAAATTGTCTACTTCTAAAAACTGGGCGGTTTGGCTGAATGAATATTTGGTTGATTTCCCGGAAAAACAAGATGTATTACGTTATGTTTTAACCGCAAATGCACCCGAAACAAAAGACAATGATTTTACATGGAAAGATTTTCAAGCGAGAAATAACAACGAACTGGTTGCGATTTTCGGAAATTTCATCAACCGTGTGGTGGTTTTAACCAATAAATATTACAACGGCGTAATTCCTGCTCCAAATGCTTTATCTGAGGTTGACGAACAAACATTAGCAGAATTAAAAGCATATCCGGCAGTCATTGAAAGCTCCATTGAACGTTACCGATTCCGGGAGGCTTTGGGCGAATTAATGAACGTAGCACGTTTAGGAAATAAATATCTGGCAGACGAAGAACCTTGGAAGTTGATTAAAACCGACGAAGAGCGCGTGAAAACGCAAATGTATGTAGCATTGCAAATTGCTGCGGCTTTATCTACTTTGGCAGAACCTTTTTTACCGTTCACGGCTGCGAAATTAAATAAGATGTTGAATGTCACATCGAGCGGAGTCGAGATGTCGTGGAAAAAGGTTTCTGAAACATCAGACTTAATTCCGGCAGGTCACCAAATTGGTCAGGCAGAATTGTTGTTTGCAAAGATCGAAGACGAAGAAATTCAAAAACAAATTGATAAATTGGAAGCAACAAAAGTAGCAAACGCAGCCGAAGCCAAAACGGTTGAACCTCAAAAAGAAACCACTCAATTTGAAGATTTTGCAAAGATTGATTTACGTGTAGGAACTATTATTGAAGCTGAAAAAATGCCGAAAGCAAACAAACTATTAGTATTAAAAGTTGATACAGGTATTGATGTCCGTACGATTGTTTCAGGAATTGCCGAACATTTCACACCGGAAGAAGTAATTGGTAAACAAGTAACTGTATTGGCAAACCTTGCCCCAAGAAAATTGCGTGGCGTAGAAAGCGAAGGAATGCTTTTACTAACCGAAACCAAAGAAGGTAAATTGGTTTTTGTAAACCCTGATGAAGCTGGAGTTTACAACGGCGCGACGATTGGGTAATTTCACTATTTTATAAATAAAAACGCAAACCGAATGGTTTGCGTTTTTCATTAAGTATTGTCATTTTGAGCGAAACGAAGTGAAGTCGAAAAATCTTTTTATATTTATGCTGATATGAATAAGCCACTCGGAACTCACAATTATTACGTTTATATTCTGACAAATAAAGCAAAAACTGTTTTATACATTGGAGTTACTAATGATTTAAAACAACGATTGTATTGGCACAAAAATGTTCGAACCAATACCTTTACTTCAAAATATAAATGTTTCTATTTAATCTACTTTGAACACTTCCATGATATCTCTCAAGGAATTTTTCGTGAAAAACAACTAAAAGGATGGAGAAGAGAAAAGAAAATAGAATTAATCGAAAACTTCAATCCTAATTGGGATTTTCTAAATGATAACATATAGATCCCTCCTTCGTCGGGATGACAAACGAGATCTGTTATTTTTATCGAATACAAAATCTACTGCGCATCTAAAGCCTGCAATGCAAAACTTCCCAACCAATGGCTTCCCATATAATCATCGTTGGATATGTTTGGAAAAGCTGTATTGAAATGCTTTTCGGCAATGGATTTTAAATGGTTTAGTTCAGGCAGAACTTTGGCAATTTGAAACAAACAAGTAGCTCTGCTAAAATTCAATCCGTCTAAATGCACCAAATGTCCGTCGGTTCTGTCAGAAACTTTACCAACTTTTAAATCAAAATTCTTATCAAATAATTGTGGTAAAAATTGGTTTAACCACGTTTTATAATCGTTTGTTTCTAAAACTTTGCTTAGCAACCAGGCTTCCTGCAAACAAGGAGATAAGAAATCGTGTCCGCTGGGTTCGTAAGCAATCGGGCAATTGGTATCGTTGATATATAATTCCTTAGCTTTTGCTGTGATTGCATCTTTTAATTTGGTGTTGCCAACGGTTTCAGCATATTCCAAGCTCAATGCCATGCCAAAAGCGGTATTGTCGTGTGTTCCGGTTCTAATGGGATAATTTAATTTTGGCAGATAGTCTAAATATCTTTCTACAAAAATAGTTTCTAACGGTTGCAAGGTTTTGTACCATTGTTGTGCTTTCGGATTTTCTTTCCACGTATATAGTTCTTCCTGCAATTTAAAGAACCATGCCCAGCCGTAAGTTCTTTCGAAATTCTTGTTATGTTCCTGGTCAAAAAAAACTTTTTCTACCGATACATTTTCATCTGTAAAAACCTTGGTTAACAACGCATCAATAGTTCCATCATTATTTAACTCAGGAAATTGTTTCCATAACTTTACTACCGACCAATAACCATGAGCCGACGAATGCCAATCGAAACATCCGTAAAAGATTGGTCGCAATGCTTTAGGAGATTTTAATTCTGCATCAGATGCCAAAACTTGTCCCAATTTATTAGGATATTCCACTTCTAAACAATACAGCGGAAGTGCAATGATTTTTTGTGCTTCGGCTAATTCTAATTTTAAGTTTTTAGAAGTAACGATTTCGGAATTTTGCTTAACAGCAGTTTCTTTTTGGCAGGAAAACAAACAGCTTGATAATAAAAGGGTAAAAAATAAATTTTTCATGTGGATTAATTTCTATAAATATAGAAAATTCTACAAAAAAAGCAGCTCAAAATGGAACTGCTTTAAATTTATTTCGTTTGTTTGTTTTTACAAAACATCCTGAATATCCTTGTTTCTGTCAAACGTTGCTTTTGCAAACGGGCACAAAGGCAAAATCTTGATATTGTTTTTTCGGGCATAATCTACTGCTGCCAAAACCATTTCTTTCCCCACACCTCTACCCTTAAATTCGGGATTTACTTCGGTATGATCAATAATAATTTTTTCAGTACCCGCTTTGCTATAAGTCATTTCGCCGGCTTTTGTTCCGTTTTCTTCAGCAATAAAAGCTCCTTTGGTTTCTTGTTGTTTGTGATTAATTTCCATAACGATTTTGTTTTATGTTAGTCCCCTAAAATTATAAAATACTTTGGTAACCCCTGTTAACTTACATTAATTTCTGCTGTTTATTTTTTTGAACGATTTGATACGTTATAAACAAAAGAAGCAGCCAAACAGGAATTAAAATTACCGAAATATGCATACCGGTTACACTCATAATTACTAAAATAGCCAGTAAAAATACGATACAGATGTAATTGGAAACAGGATACAAAATAGATGGAAACTTCGTTGAAACTGTTTCCCGATCTTTTGTCTTTCTAAATTTTAAATGGGTAAACGAAATCATTACCCAGTTGATGATTAAACATGAAACTACTAACGACATTAATATTTTAAAAGCTTCATCGGGAACAAATTTATTAATGATGATGCACAAACCTGCAAAACAACTTGATACAATGATTGCACGTGTTGGTACCGAACTTTTATTTAAATGCATTAAGAATTTTGGCGCATTGCCTTGTTCTGCCAACCCGAACAACATACGGCTGTTGCTGTAAACCGAACTGTTGTACACTGATAAGGCAGCCGTTAAAACGATTAAATTTAGTGCATTTGCAATTAAATTAGTTGCCGAAACATCGGTTCCAAACAAACTAAAATGCATTCCTTTCAAATTATCAAAAACGGTAACAAACGGACTTGTTTTTGTGGTAATGGTTTCCCAAGGCGAAAGCGAAAACAAGATAATCAACGCTCCTACATAAAAAATCAAAATCCTGTAAATAACCTGATTGGTTGCTTTCGGAATATTTTTCTCCGGATTTTCGGCTTCGGCAGCCGTAATCCCAATCAATTCCAAACCACCAAACGAGAACATGATAATTGCCATAACCGACAATAATCCCTGATAACCCTCAGACGTTTTTTCAAACCAGCCTTTCGGAAAAAAGCCGCCGTTGTTGGTTAAATTTGAGATGCTTGCCTGTTCGCCACCAGTTCCTGAAACCAATAAATACGTTCCAAAAACAATCATGGCAACGATTGCCGCTACTTTAATAATGGAAAACCAAAATTCGGCTTCGCCAAATAATTTTACCGATCCCAGATTTAAAGCGGTAATTGCCAGAAAGAAAAAGGTACTTGAAGCCCATAATGGAATTTCGGGCCACCAATATTGTATGTAAATTCCAATAGCGGTAAGTTCAGACATGGAAACCAGAATATACAGAATCCAGTAATTCCAACCCGATGCATATCCGGCAAACGATCCCCAGTATTTATACGCAAAATGCGAAAACGAACCCGAAACGGGTTCTTCTACAACCATTTCGCCTAACTGACGCATGATAAAAAAAGCAATGATTCCTGCAAAGGCATATCCAAAAATAACTGATGGACCTGCTAAAACGGCCGCCGGACCAATACCTAAAAATAGCCCTGTTCCTATGGCTCCGCCTAATGCAATTAGCTGTATATGCCTGTTAGACAGTCCACGTTTTAACGTGTTGTCTTGGTTCGTTTGTCCCAAATTCTGAAAGTTTTAGTTTTATTAACCGCTAAAATAAAAGTTTATTTTAGAAAATCAATAAAAAAGGTTGCACTTGGCAACCTTAATATTTCAAAATAAATTAAAAAACATTATCAATCAATTATTCATAAATGGTTTATTTTCTCATTTTGTTTAAAATTCCGTAAAATAATAAACTCAGTCCCACACCGGCAACAGCACCTAAAGTTTTAGAATGTCCCGTAATTTTTGTAACGGCAATACCTGCCGCAGCACCCGTGGTAACCAAAGCAGCTACATCTTCATAATTTAACTGCTGCACTTCTTGTTTAATTACATTTTTCATCGTTTTTCTTTTTATCTTAAATGTACAAAATTTAATTATTTGGTCGATTTTTTTTAACAAAAAGTCAGATTTTGAATGATTAAAATCTATTAGGTTTTATCTTTGAGAAAATTTTGAGCCCAATGATTGAAAACATCCGAATAATTGCTTTTGATGCAGACGATACCCTGTTTATTAACGAACCTTATTTTGATGAAGCCGAAGAAAAATTTTGTGCTTTAATGAGCGATTATTTATCGAAACAAAGTTTGTCGCAGGCATTGTTTCAAACGCAGATCTCTAATTTACCCTTATACGGCTACGGCATTAAAGGATACGTTTTATCGATGGTACAAACGGCTTACGAGGTTTCTAACCATACGGTATCGACCAAAGTAATGGCGAAAATTATTGAAATTGGCAAAGAATTAATGACGAAACCTGTTGTTTTATTAGAAGGAATTGAAGACACCTTACAACAGTTACACGGAAAATACAAATTGGTAATTGCTACAAAAGGCGATTTAAAAGATCAGCACCGAAAATTGCATTTATCGGGATTAGGAGCTTATTTTCATCATATCGAAGTGATGGTGGAAAAGGAAGAACTGGATTATGAAAAGTTATTGAAGCGTTTGGAGATTGAACCCGAAAACTTTTTAATGATCGGCAATTCGTTAAAATCTGATGTGTTGCCGGTTTTAAACATTGGAGGAACAGCGGTTCACGTGCCTTTTCACACCACGTGGGCACACGAACGTATTGACCATGAAATTGTGCACAATAATTTTTACAGTGTTGAAAAAACAAGTGAAATTATGACTTTATTGAATTTATGAAAACGGAAATTAACTTAGATACCTGGAAACGGAAAAGTCATTTTGAATTTTTCTCGGCAATGGATGAACCTTTTTACGGACTAACTGTTGAAGTTGATGCTACGCAAGCCTACAAAAAAGCGAAAGAATTAAAAACATCGTTTTTTATCTACTACTTGTATGCTACTTTGAAAACCATAAATGAATTACCTGCTTTTAAGTTGCGAATTGATAACAGAAAGGTTTTTCAGCACGATCGTATCGATGCGTCATCGACGGTTTTGAAAGAAAATGAAACGTTTAGCTTTTCGCATATTATCTATCATAACGATTTTAATATTTTTCAGGAAGCAGTAAAAGACGAAATAGCACGCGTACAACAAACCGATACCTTACTTACAAAAGATGATTACGGCGATAATATCATTCATTTTTCGGCTATTCCTTGGGTAAATTTCACCTCGTTAACACATGCGCGTGGATTTAAACATCCCGATAGTTCTCCAAAAGTTTCCATTGGCAAAATGATTGATAAAAACGATAGAAAGTTTTTTAATGTTGCCTTATTTGCACACCACGGTTTGGTTGACGGTATTGATATGGGACGATTTTTTGACTTGTTTCAGGATATTTTGAATGAATAAAATGTTTACTGATGAAGTAAAGTAGAATTTATTAATATTATTTCTCAACGCATTTTTCTTTGATCTCATCATAAGCTCCTTGTGCATTGTTTATATAATATTCATCAAAGTTTGAGTTTATAATTTTTTCACAAAACTTTAAAGCTTTTTCACAATTGTTTAATTTATAATTTAAAAAAGCTCTTTGTATATAGTATAGAAATTCTTCTTGTTCCGTCTTATTCAAATTTTCTGCTTTTTGCATAGTCATATCAGCACCCTCATAATTCTTCATTCTTTCATAAAGTGTGGCAAGATTAAACCAATTGTTAATAAAATCTGGTTTTAAATCGATAGCTTTTTTTAATTTTTGTTCAGACAACTCATATTGTTTTAAATCCATATAAACAATACCTAAACTACCCAATACTAGTTCATTGTCTTTTTCAGATTTTTCAAGCTCTAATAATTTTTTTAATGATTCATTATAATTTCCTTGAGTATGTAAGCTTTCACTTTCCTTAAATTTTTTATAATTATCAGAATTTTTAAAATACTGTTCTGGAGTATCTTGATATATTATATTTTTTTTATCAGTATTTTGTTCCAAATTTATAATTGGCTTTTCTTCCTTTTTCTCACTACACGAAATTGTAACAAAAATTATCAGTAACGATATAATACATTTAAATTTTAGCATAAAAAAAATTTAATTACAAATATATACTTTTCAAATTTAATTAGTAAACCGTAAACTCGTCAATTAATTCTTTTGAATCAATAAGCTGTACTATTATGAATACCAAATAATTAAACGCTGCGTTGAAAATTTCATGCTGTTAAGAATTTAATTTCTCCGCAAACGTAATAATATGTCCGTCGGGATCTGCAAAATAACACACTTTATCTCCCCAATCTCTGTCTTTAATTTTGCTTATAAGTTGTGCGCCAGTATTTATAGCGTTGGTATATTCCCATTCGATATTTTCCACATATAAGTACAGTTCACAACGTGGTATTCCGTTACCCTTATCAGGATGCGGAGTTTTATCTGCTAATATTTTTGCGATTCCTTTATTGGGCATTAATCCTAACTTGAAATTCTTTGCCAATTGAAATTCGGTCATTCCTGGCACGTTTAATTCCGGATTTTGTCTGAATAATTTTGTGTAAAATTCGGTACTTAACTGTTGGTCGTTCACATACAGAATGGTATGAATGAATTGGATGTGCTGCATCTTTTTTATCGAAAATAAAAAAAATCCCGATGCGTCGGGATTTTAATTTTAAAAGAAATTGACTATCTGCAATTCTCTTCCAAAATGTATCTGTAACTAATATATTTAGTTAATCGTCACTTCGGATAGCTCAATGTAGTGAAGCCTTTCGCAATGTCACATCGAGCGTAGTCGAGATGTCAAGACAAGCTATAAAGAAGTTCTAATTATAAGTTCTCGACAAGCTCCGGTTCTCGACTCCGCTCGAACTGACGAAAATCTGATAAATTCTATTTGGTTTAAACTTCTCGATAATCATTAAAAGAATAAAACTTCGTTTATAACAATTTCTGTAATGCTGCGTTTTATGCCTTCTTTGTCTTCGTATGTGCGGTAAGTTAGTTTGCCTTCAACGGCAATTTCCTTGCCTTTTTCTACATATTTCTGAATCAGCTCTGCGGTTTTTCCCCAAGCAACAATATTGTGCCACTGGGTGGTTTCTACTTTTTCTTTTGTATCGTTGTAATAAAAATCGCTGGTTGCTAACGATAAGGATACTTTTGTTCCGTTGTCAAAAGTTTTTGTTTCCGGGTTGTTGCCTACTCTACCGATCAGGCGAACGTTGTTTCTTAATGTACTCATGGCGTTTAAATTTTAAATGATTAAAAAATTATCTGGTACAAAGTTGCTGTAAGTTACAAATTTTATTCGGTTGTTAATCATTTATAGTCGATTGTAATCGTTTGTTGTCGAGTACTATACTAAAAATCAATAGAATAAACATACGAAAGAAAAACGTCACCATTCGTTTTTATCACAAATTATCTAACGGACTTTTTATCTTTCGTTTTGCAGCATCGGTCAAATGTGTATAAATCAACGTGGTTTTAATGCTTTTATGTCCAAGAAGTTCTTGCACAAAACGAATATCCGTACCTTGTTCTATCAAATGCGTTGCATAGCTGTGCCGCAATGAGTGAACCGAACCTTTGGTTTTTATTTTTGATTTAGTAAGTGTTTGTTTCAAAACCTGTTGTACACTTCGTGCAGCGTATTTCCCACCTGTTTGTCCTTCAAAAAGATATTCCTTGGGTTTGTATTGTACAAAATATTCACGGAGTAGGATCAATAACTTTTTAGACAAAACCATCACCCTGTCCCGATTACCTTTTCCTTGCCGAACAGTTACGGTCATTGCAGACGAATCAACATCTTTAATCATCAAATTCGTGAGTTCCGAAAGTCGTAAACCACAGGAGTAGATGGTTGCCAAAATAGCTTTGTGTTTGCTATTTTCGCATACGTTCAACATTTTTTTGATTTCTTCCTGCGAAAAAACTACCGGAATTTTAAACTCGGCACGATCAGGATAAAGATAATCCAGAGTGATTTTTTTACCCAAAACACCATTATACCAAAATTTAATAGCCGCAACAAGCTGTTTTTGGTATGAAATGGAAATCTTTTTTTCGGTAACTTGTAGATTAATGTATTGTTCAATTTGCTTTACTGTGAGCGTATCAACATCTTGCCCTTTGAAGTGTACTAAAAATTGACGAAATGCATTCACATAGGTTTCTATTGAATTGGAACTGTATCGTTTAACTTCCAAAAGCTGTATAAAAAGTTGTATTTTCCTATCCATTTTCCTATAAAAGAACTAAATTAAGAAAGTTATACGCAATAATCACAAAACATTCATAAAACAAACCATTTTAGACGGTTATACGAATATTATTTGGAATTATCAATTAGTTTCGTAAATTTGGGTGTTAGCAGCAAGCATTCCCAAAATTACCGCTTAAATGAAATATAAAATAACTGAATTTGAAATTCGAAATTTTAGATCAATTTTAAAATTAAAAATACAACCAAAAGAAGATAATTTATTAGTTATTTGTGGTGTTAACAATATTGGAAAAACAAATTTTCTAAGAGCACTATATCTTTTCTTTAATCCCTTTGAAGAAAATTTTGAACCACAAAGAGATATACCTTATCATATAGCTGAAGCTACAAGGGGTGCTGGGTATAAAACGACGCTATCTGCAAAAATCAAAGAAATTGAAACTGGTTCAATTTACTATATTAAGCAAGAATTTACTGAAACTAAAGGCGTAAAAAAAATAAGTATATCAGGTAAATTCAACAATAACAACATAAATGAAAGTGAAATACTTAAATTTCTTACTAATAAGTTTAAATTATTTTTTATTGAAGCAAGCAATGTAGATATTCCTAAATTGATCTCAGAAATTGTCAATGATGAAATTCTACCGTTAAGTTTAGATAGAAGGCGTGGTAAACAACAAAAAGAATCACTTGATAAATTAGACGATTTTATCAATCACTCGAAAACTGTTGTTGAAAAAATAGAATATGAATTAACCAAATTACTTATTGATTTACTAGATGATATAGACTCTCTTGATGTTAAAAGTTGGAAATTAAAAATCAATTTTCCTGAATATAATTATTTAAGAGAAGCTATTTCAAATATGATTACTTTCACGTTATTCGATACGAATCAACATCCTTTAGAAACAAAAGGTAGTGGTATCCAAAGATCAATTCTTTTATCACTTATTAAATATGTAAATAAGAAAACTAATAAAGATGTAATTTGGGCTATAGATGAACCAGAAGCTTTTTTACAAGCTGGCTTACAAAAAAATCTTTATAAAAATTTTGTTGATGAATCCACTTCTTCTCAAATTTTAATAACAACCCATTCTCAATTCTTTATAGATGTAAATAATTTAACTAATACATATTTGTTTGAAAGTATTAAAGAAGAGAAACCTTTTAAAAGAAAAAACAACTCAATTTATTATAAACTTGATACTAAAATATTTGAAGGTCAAGAATTTGAAAAAGCGGAAAGAATAAAAGACAATTTTGGCTTAAAGAAAAACGATAATTGGGAAGTTATGCCATTTAATATTTTAGTAGAAGGGCAAGAAGATAAAGATTATCTAAATCAAATATATAAATTATATGGTTTCCCTACTCCCAACATCTTATCTGCTGGCGGAGTAAATAAATTTTCAGGATACTTACAGTTTATGAATGACTATTGTTCTGATATGAATAAAAAACCTGTTGTCGTCGTACTTTATGACAAAGATCCTGCTGGAAGATCAGAATTTGCCTCATTAGATAGCCCAAAGAAGAAAAGTAATCTTTCAAATATTAAAATTGTAAATAAATTTATTTCTAAGTATGATGGAACTTATCCAAATGATATTGAAATTGAAGATTTCCTTCCTATAAATGTTGTAATTGATGCTGCAAATAAAATAATTCGAAAAAAAGGCTTTTCTATAATTAGATCAGAAGACAGAGCAAAAAAATCATTACCTATATATGAGAAAACTCCAATTCTGAAATTTTTGAATGAAATGTGTAAATTAAGGAACACAGATAAAAACTATCAAATTGATTTTGAAACACTTGATGTCAAACTATTACTGTGTAAGAATATTTGTAACCTTCTAGAAAACAATCAAGAATCACAACAAGAAATTTTTGATAATGCAAAGATTAAACAATTTATTAAAGAAGTAAATGCCAATGCCAGCTGCTAACATCGGTAACTGTTGCACAACCCCCATTTTCTGAAAAACACCCATAAATCAATTTGTCACAAAGCGATTTTCAGCTATTTTGAGGATGGCTTTTTT
>SMEI01000079.1_pt1 | contig 15807 bp, 8 predicted proteins | sample 2456321 | NCBI WGS metagenome assembly SMEI01 (sample SAMN10132588, study PRJNA489261) | soil metagenome | isolation source: day1 control-silt loam soil ammended with composted manure from dairy cow... | place: USA | collected 2015-05-01
GTACAGGACAAAATCAATAGCCTTTTTAATTTAAAATGATTTTATATTAACCTCATTAGAAAGCTTTTATCAACCTTTTGATAAACATTTCATTTTAAGATATGTAACTTTAAAGTAATAAACTTAATATTTATTGCTATGGACACAGTTAGAATATCAAAAGAGTTAGAAAAAGCTTTGAATGATCAGGTTACTTTAGAAGCTTACTCAGCTCAAATGTACCTAATGCTTGCTTGTTGGGCCGATGAAAACCATTTAGACGGAGTTAAGAACTTTATGATGAAGCATTCTCAGGAAGAACGCATTCACATGGCCAAAATTATTGAATATATCCAGGAACGTGGCGGAACCGTGAGTATTGATGCTATTAACAAGCCCGGACCAAAACCAAATTCTGTAATTGAATGCTTTGAAAGTGTTTTAAATCAGGAAATAGAAAACACCACGGCAATTTACAAAATAGTAAAAATGAGTATGGAAGAAGAAGATTGGGCAACGTGGAACTTTATGCAATGGCTTGTTGCAGAGCAACGCGAAGAAGAAAAACTGGCTCTTGACCTGTTAGACAAGGCCAAACTTGCCGGTGGTTCTTCCATGAGCGATACTGCAAAATTTGAGTTAAACAAAGTTATTGGCAATACCGGACAAGAATTCCCTATTGCAGATGATGTAAATCCTTTGGAATAAAAACGTGTTCAATCAAATTTTAAAGGCTGTCCTTTTTTGGGGACAGCCTTTTTATTGAATTACTCCTTAACTTTAACAATCGTTCCGTCGCTGTGTCCCGAATGTTCCGGTGCATACATACTTTGGATGGTAGAAATACCGCTTGTAAAGGTTCCGATGTTGTTTAAACGTACTTCATATTCCAAAACATATTTCCCTTTGGTTAACATATCTACAAAGAAATGCGTGGCAGCATCGCGGGTAGATTGATAATATCCTAATCCATTTTTATAATGATAACCAGACAATACATCAACCGGTTCAAATGTAGCAGGACGTACGTCTTTAATATGCACAAAACTCATATCACGAGTGGCTTCTATTTCTATTCTTACTTTTACTTTTTGCCCTAAGATCAATTTGGTTTCAGCAGTTACCAAATCCCATTTACCTTCTTTGTTTTCGATATAATAATTTCGGGAAATGTTTAACAAACTATCCTGAGAGTTTTTGATTGTACTCATATCTTCAAAATATTGCCAATAAACACCACCAAAAACAGGTTGTGAGGTCGTATTTTTTACTTCAATTTTTCCCATCGATGATTTTACTTCTTCGCCTGTCCAACGATACGAATAATTTCCGATTTGTTGTTCGGTTTCAGTAGCTTTGCCTGCACTTATTTTCTCATTTCCTGCCTGAATCTGAATGCTTCCTTTCTCCAAATTCACATCTTGCTGACCTAATAAAAGGGCGTACAACGATTGTGTGGTTGCTTTGGTAGTTCCCCAATCGGTTTGCAGTTTTTGACTCAACAACCAAGCATTTAAACGTTGGATTTTTTCCTGTGGCATTTCCGTTTCTTTGTAAGCTTCGATAATTAATGCCTGAACTTCCGCAGCATTGTAATAGTAATAATTTTTACTTGAGTTTTCTTTCCAATACATTCCGTAGGTTTCATCAATCACAGCACTTTCTTCTAATTGATGGATGATTTGTTTTGCCCAATTGGTATCACCTTTTCGCTGTAAAACCAAAATTAATCGGGCTTTATCATACAAAGACAATTTAACCCAATCTTTTTTCAATGCTTCTAATCTTCGGTCAATTCTCGCCTGATTTTCTTTGGAAACCGCAAACGAATCTTTGTAATAATTTTTCACAAAAGCATAATCAATCACTTCTGAAAACGAAGGTTCTTGTTTGTTTTGAAATTTCTTTTCAAACTGAACATCTAAATAACGATGGGCTTTGTTGATGAAACCTTCGGTATTGTTTAAAAACGGATTGTGAATACCTAAATTTTTCAACTGTGCAATCGTTACCAAAATATGTGCGGTAATGTACGGATTTTCATTTCCACCCGAAAACCAAGGCAAAGCTCCCGACGGCATTTGACGTTCTGTCAATAAATCTTCTATTTTTTGGGCTTCATCGTCTAATCTGTTCACATCGAAATAATGAGCAAATTGTGCTTTTTGTTCTTCGTCCGAAACTAAATCTTTCATCCAAGGTGTTTCCTGCAACAAAATTTCTTTCAGTTCTTCGTTTTCTTCCAATTTAGATTTCGGGTTTTCTTTCCATTCATTGACTAATTGTTGAATCGACGGATTGTTTTCCAAAACATTTGATGCAATGACATTGGCAAAATATCTGGCAAACAACTGTTCCGAACATTGATGCGGATAATCTAACAAATATGGTAACGATTGCATCATTAACCAAGTGGCATTGTTGGAAACATCAATACGCAGCTGATGATTTTCCAAAGTCGCGGAGGTATTTTCCAACAAATTTGTCAATTGGTAGCTTTTGTTTTCATTAGCCAATTGCCAAATCGGTACCGTTTCCGTAACCAACTGACGATTGCTCAAAACCGGAATTACACTTTCTTCTCCATCCGTAAAATTGCCCGATTGCACCGAAATACGATACTGTAAACCTTCAATATTTTTAGGAATCTGTACCGTCCAGCTGACCGTATTCGCACTTAATCCTTCAATTATAACCGGAACCAAAGCTTCCGTTTTAATGATTTGGGCGGATAAATCTTCGCCCGTAATGGTATTGAACAAACGCAACATAGCCGTGGCATTTAGCGGTTGAGCCGTGGTATTGCTCACACGGGCTTTCAACACTATTTCATCAATTTCCCTGACAAAACGAGGCATATTGGGCTGAATCATTACGTCTTTTTGGGTTCTGCTCAACGTTTCTATATAAATATAATCTGTGGATTTGTTGTGTGCCAAACCTCTGAATTTCCATTGCGTTAAAGCTTCGGGTGCGGTAAAATCAATCACAATTTCTCCCTTATCATTGGTTTGCAAATGCGGATAGAAAAATGCGGTTTCGTTTAGATTTTTGCGTAACGGAATTTCTTTGTGAGCATCTTCAACACTTTGCACTCCGTATGTTGTTGTTGAAGTTGTTGTTGATGCAGCTACTGCACTTTGCGATTTAGAAACAGTTCTGTAAGTATCAACAACTATATCATTCAGAACACCACTCTCATCTTCTATTAAAATAAAATTCAACACATTAGAATCTTGAACATATCTTCGTTCTGATTTAAATCCTTCGTATGTTGCTTGAATTAGATCTCCATTAGAAGCCTTAAATCTATATATTCCATTATCATCAGTATCAGATTCAATATTACTACCTAATTTCATAACAGTTGCTCCCGGAATAGGTTCCCCATCTTGAGTACGTACAATACCCGTTATTTCTTTTATAACACCATCGCTGATGATTTGTTCTGGTATTGTAACATCTACTTCTATTGATTTATCATACTGTAAGACTTTATTGGTAAATATTTTTTCATCATCTAAAATATCAGAAAAGCCTTCAACTCTTTCTATATAATACTTATAAATTCTATCAAATATTTTAATCTGTTCATTTAATCTGTTATAAGAAATTTCTGAAATCCCGCCCTCTTTTGGGTGCAAATGAATTACCGTTAGTCCTTTTTTCAATTCCAATCGTTGTTCTTCATAACCTAATGCTACCACACCAATCAACTGTGATTTCTCTCCCAAAACTTTTGCAAAACCGTCTTCGTTGGTTGTTGTTTGATTAGCGTTTTTGAAATTAAAAATCATCGCATTGGAGATAAATGCTTCGGTTTTTTCATCACGCACTTCAATTTGATAAAAATCAGCTGTATTATTTAGGATATCTACGGGAAGTTGACTGTAATAATCGGTGTAATTTGTTCTGTTGCTAAAATTATACCCAAAATAATTCCACGTATTCCAATAAAAATGGATATTAGACGCACCAAAATCTGAACCGTATAAATAATTATGCTGTATCATATCTTTCTTTTCTGGTGATGAAAAGCTTACGTAAGTATAATCATTCAGTTTTTGAGAATTTGTGATCCAAGATTTTTCATCTCTATCCCATTCATCAATTAGTAAATCTAAAGAAGCATTGTACATAGAGGCTAAAAACTCGCCTTGAAACGCTTTATTGGTTTTGGCATTTTTAAGTAACAATTTCCATTGGTATTGCTGTGTAGGATTTAATTTATCGTTCCAAGACTGCCACTCTACCAAACATTGTTCCTCTTCATTTTTTTTATCTTGTTCAATGGTATAACTTCCGCTATTTGAGTACAACTGTTGTTCTTTTAAAAAAAACCAATTGTACGAAATGGTTTCATTTTCGGTACTATTTGCCAACGGAATTTTAATTAGTTGCGAGCCTTTTTTAATAGAAAACTGTTTCGATTGAACCGTGGCATCACGATCGAAATATTCCACATACAACGAAACATTATCATACAAGCTGTTGGTTTCCAAAATCAGTTGGTTTTTTGATGATTTGGAATGATTAGTAACCGTAAAATTTTCGTTAGAAGCCAACTTTTCATCTGCATTTTTAATTTTAAAATTCGTAGAAGATTTAACAGGTAACCCTGATTTTTCGTCTAAAAATTCAAACTCCAATTGATAATCTCCCGTTTTCCAATCTTTAATTTCTAATTCAAAATCTTTGTCTTTCTGAGTGGTATAAGTTCCTTCGTAAACAACCGTTTTTTCCTGTGTTTTTCCGTCATCGGCTGTATAGGCTTCGTAAGGAAACAATTTTCTGAATTCCGTTTCATCTATCGACGTTAATTCGGGCAAGCTCCACGGACGATTGGCATAAAATGTTGAATTAGGCAAGGTTTGATAAATTTTTACCGTCCCCGTTACAGGAGAAAATTCGCCATTGTGTATAAACGATTTAATTACAGCACTTAAAGGTTCATCTGTCTTTGCTGTACCATATTTATAAACGCTTAATCTGTGCTTGGTGTTTGCAACTGTAAAACTGCCTTCATCTTCTCGCACTTCGCCCGCCGAGTCAATAACTTCAACTGAATAATGGACACTATTTGTGAAGATTTCCTCTTTCAATATTTTTCCAAGCGAATCAGACGGAATGGTAAACGTATATTCAAAAGCGCCTTGTTCATTGGAAAATAATTCTTCTTGAATATCAATTATTTTTTTCGATTCATACGTTTCATAATTGTAATACGAGCTGTTAATTTCCAACTTCACTTTTGCATTAGCAATCGCACCACCTGCCAAACTGTTGGCTTTTCCTTTTATGGTTACTTTTTCATCATAAAAAACATTTTGTTTGATTTCTTCTAACGTTACATCAAAAGTGGGGCGTTTGTATTCTTCTACTTGATAATCAAATCTTTCATCAGGAAATGAAAGACCTTCCCAAAATTGCTTATCATTTTTATCTGTGTATTCGTCTAATTCTTCAAGCGCTATAGAAAATTCACCAGTTGCAATAGATTTTGGCAACAAAAAAGTTCCGCTAAAAGCACCTAATTTATTGGTGGTAACAATAATTTTGTTGACTTCATCGCCATTGTCATCTTCCAAAATTACCTGAAACGATTTATTTTCCAATACACTATTACCTTCCTTTTCTTTCAGATACAAAATCCCTTTAAAATGAACTTCTTGTCCCGGACGATAGATGCTTCGGTCGGTAAATAAATCAATTTTTGCTTCTCGTTTCGCATCGTCTTTGCTTATATATTGCCCGTAACTATCTACATACAGATTGGTTTTGTAGGTTTCGTTTTTCAAATATACCGCAACGGTATTGTCTGTGTTATATTCTGTTTTGTTGGGAACAATTATTTCACCCAATTCATCGGTTACAAAGCTTTTATTTTTGAATCGAACCACCACTTTTTCATAAGGTTTTCCTGTTTTTGGATGCACCACATATAAAGCAGAAGTTTCACTGTCGATATTCTTTGTGAAAATCGAAACATTTGTTGTTTGAAACGTGTTTATTCTTTGATAATGAAAACTTTCCAAGTCTTTCGTTTCTGAATAAGCCACTAACAAATACGTTCCTAAAGGAAATTGAGCTCCTAAAATTTCTGTTGATGTTTGAAAGTAAGGTAGATCTTTTGGTAAAACGTGTGAAATAATTTTAAGCGGTTGCTGATTTTTAACAACCAACTGATAAACACTGTCATTTAAAACCGCGTGTTTAGAAAAATCGTAATATGCTAAATGCACACTGTCAATATTTTTGTAATCAATAAGGTATTTTATAGGTTCTCCTTCATAAACCTCTTTCTTTAACGAAACCGCAAATTCTTTTTGTTTAATACTGTTTTCTAAAAGCTGTACATTTTCTAACTGGTCGTTTTCCTGTTTATTTTTCTTAACTTCTGCAATGGCTTTTAAAGAACGTTCATAATAATCTTTCTTGTCGGTTTTGTTAGCTTCTTTGCTCAATTTAATCGCATAATCAGCATACCACCGATTTTTATAAAAGTTGGTCGATAGATTTTTTCCTAAATCCTGAAAAGCTGTTCCTTCTGCAGATTGGTCATCAGCAAATTTTTCAAAACGCAGGTATCGGATTTTGTCCAATGCTTTGTTTTGATTGGTCGCAATATAATACACTTCCAATTTTGGAAATAATTCAATAGCCTTTTTGCTTAATTCGTTTTTTAAATCATCTGATTTGGGTGGAAAAACGATTTTTTGTTGAGAAAATGATGCATCAAAACGATTGAATTCTTCTTGAAGGGGACGCACTAAATAAGAATTGTAAGCGTAATCATTAATGAAATTTATCGCAAAAAATTCATACACCGATTGATTCAGATTGTTATCAATATAATCATAATCAATCAAATCTTTGATCGCTGAAACTTTAGTTTGTTTCAATAACGATTCCTCTTTAAACAGTAATTTTACTTCTTCCAAAATCACTTGCTGATACTGTTCTTTAGACCATAAATCAATATCCTTTGGAAGTTCTGCTGTTGTAGTTGTTACTAAAGAATTCCTTCTCCAATAACTTTGTTTTGAATCGTAGGCCGACAATATCGTTTTAATATAATACCAACGATAAACTTCTTTGTAAATTCCTTTACTATCTGCTAATTCTTTTTGCAGACGGTCAACCTTTTTTTGATAATTTGTTTCTTCTAAGACATTTTCCAATTTCATTTGAAACAAAACGGCTTTCGCTTTTTCAGCTTCATTTTTAGATTGATGTGCTTTCTTGTACAATGCATCCACATTTGTTTTAAGTATTTTATAACTCCCTTCCTTCTCCAACTGATAAATTTCTTTCCATTCTTTAGAAAAATTTTGAGCAGTAAGCAATGATGTACAAAAAAGTGCTACCAAGAAAATAACAGATCTCATAAACAGTTTTAATTTAGTTTTAACAAATTAACAAAAAATTCTCCAACCTTAATTCCCTATCTTTACTTTATATAATTTTAAGCTATGAAAAAGTTAGTTTTTAGCGGAGTATTGTCTATTGCTTTGGTACTGTTTTCCTGCCAATCCAAAAAAGAATCAACAGAAAAGGATGAATCCGGACAACAAATCGCTTTAATTACCGAGTACAACGATTTGTTTGCAAAATTCACTAAAAACGATGACAAGCTGTATGTAATCAACTATTGGGCTACGTGGTGCAAACCTTGTATAGAAGAGTTGCCACATTTTATGGAAGTCAACCGTGAACTGGAAAATGAAAACGACTTTGAAATGATTTTAGTCAGTCTGGACAAAGCGAGTGCCTTGGAAACCGACGTGAAAGCCTTTATCGAAAAAAATAATATTCCCACGGATGTTTATCTTTTGAGCGATAACAAACGGCAGATGGAATGGATTCCGTTAGTTAATGAACGTTGGAGCGGTGCCATACCGGCAACGGCTTTGTATAAAAACGGAAAACAGCTTTCCTTTACCGAAGGAACTTTAACAAAAGAACAATTAAAAGAATTAATTAACAAAAACCTTTAAATATCTAAATTTATGAAAAAGATGTTCCTTATCGCTGCGGGAGTTTTGTCCCTTACGGCTTGTAAAAAAGAAACGACCATTACGGAAGAAAATGCGTCAAACGACACGCTTGCTCCTGCTGAAACTGTTGCTGAAAAAACCGGTTATAAAATTGGCGATGAAGCAACCGACTTTTCATTGACGGGTACCGACGACAAACAGCATTCCTTATCTGATTACACGGATGCCAAAGGATTCATCGTGATTTTCACTTGTAATCATTGCCCTTATGCAAAAGCTTATGAAGATCGAATTGTGGCTTTAGACAAAAAATACAAAGAATTGGGCTATCCTGTAATTGCCATTAATCCAAACGACGCTTCTGTTCAACCCGAAGACAGTTTTGATTTAATGAAAACCCGAGCGAAAGAAAAAGGTTTTACGTTTCCTTATTTGATAGACGAAGGTCAGAAAATTTATCCGCAATACGGAGCTACTAAAACACCGCACGTTTTTGTATTGCAGAAAGAAAACGGTAAAAACATTGTAAAATACATTGGTGCTATTGATAATAATTACGAAAATGCAAACGATGTTACCGAAAAATATGTGGAAGCAGCCGTTGATGCACTTTTAAAAAATGAGCCCATAAAACAAACCGAAACCGTTGCAATTGGCTGTACAATTAAAGTTAAAGAATAATTTTTGATAAAAACTCTTTCAGATTCATTGAAAGAGTTTTTTAATTTATTTGAATTGTTACCTGATGAATGTGATAACCATCAAATAACGATTTGATTTCTTTTATCAGACGTTTTCGATCTTCTGAAATAAGATCTTCTGTTTCAATTTCTAATGTAGCAATATGATTTTGCCCGTCCATTGTCCAGATAAGCAATTCACGAATAACAGTGACTTCTGGTAAGTTTTCTATTTCTTTGTGAATGGTTTCAATAGCGATTCCTTCCGGAACTGCCTGTAACAAAACTTTAAACGTCTTCCAAAGATTTTTAAAAGCATTATACCCAATAAATAAAGCAATTCCAAGGGTAAGCACTCCGTCAATCCAATACCACCGAGTAAAATAAATAATTATTGATCCAACTAAAACTGCGATCCAGCCTAACACATCTTCCAACAAATGCAACATCACGGCGGTACTGTTGGCATCTCTTGTTGTATGGGAATGATGAGAATGTGGGTGATGATGTGTAGCTGTCCCGCCTTTTTTAATTTTCAAAAAAGCAAAACCATTGATTGCAATCCCCAAAACCGCCAGACCAAACATTCCGATACTATTCACTTCTTTGACGGAATTAAACAACTGAACAGCGTGGACAATCATCAAAACAGCACCCACAAGCAGAATGCCCGACATTATAATTGCCGAAAGCAACGAAAATCGACGATAGCCATAACTAAATGAAGACGATTTAGGTTTTCGTGAAAATTTATCCATATAAACTGCCATTCCAATTGCAACGGCATCCATAAAATCGTGAAAAGCATCAGCGATAATCGCAGTGGAATTGGTAAGAATACCACCTATCAGTTCTATAATCGCAAAAAACAGATTGAGAAAAAATGCCAGCGATAAACCTTTTGACGCTTTGGAAGCTGTATTCATAATAGCAGGAAGTTTCTGTTAAAGATATTAAATTATCAATACATATAAAAGTCTTATTATATTCTATAAAGTCAAAAGTGATTCGTTAAATAGATTGAATTTTATTAAATTCGTATAAAAACCAAAACAAAGAATTCTCCTAAATATTATGAAAACCCACACGACCAATTATTTTAGTACATTAATTACAGTTGCAGAAGATTGTAAGGCAGAACGTGGAACCATTCCACCGGAAAAAGACAAAATGACGATTGCCAATTATCAATTTAATTTATTGGCAAAACAACCTTTTCAATATACTTCTGATGAAATTTTGTTCACAGTTTTTAGTATAAGAAACGATATTTCTGCTTCTGAAAAAGTTACCGAAAAAAGGAAATTCTTTTCAAAGGGTCAGCCATGCTTAAGGACTTCTCCTTTGGCAAAAAATTATGGTTGGGGCATTTATTTTAACGAAGAAGGCAAAATAAAACTGATTGATTCTGCTTCAGACGAATATCAAAAACTACAGAAAGATGAAAATATTAAAAAAGTTTCGGCAATGAAAAATAAAAAATAGTTTGGTTTTCTTTTAAACCAAACTATTTTTAAGATATACAAATACTTGCTTATATTATATTTTGTTCTGCACACCAATCAAGTATATATTCATATAAAGCCTCCATACTTATAGCTGTGTCTTCTTTGTATTTTGCCAATAAAACTTGATTAAATTCCGTAAATTTTGAAAAGCCTCTATTAATTGCCATTGTTTTATTTAGTTTAGGAAGATATTCGTCTATATCTTCTTTCCTATAATTATCATTTAAATACAAACTATAGACGGCAAAAGTCATGTATTCATTAAAGAGTTTATAAGGACTGTTATATGCATTAGTAATAGTTGGTTGTGCCCATACATTCCTATTTGATAAGGCTTTATTTATTTTTTCTAAAAACTTATCTGAAACAGGATTCACATAATTATGGTCAATTTCTGTGAATACTATTCGTGATTCTGCTAATTCATTCTGAATTTCTGAAAGACTTTCATCATAGTCGGCACGGGCAATAAACATAGCTGTTTGTTTAAACCCGTTGCTTTGATAACCTCTTGTAGAATGAGCTCCATAAACTAATGGAGAAAAATAAACAAGGTAAGAACCATAACTAAACCCGAACTTGTTATCCAGCCAAGTCTGCATTTTTTGAATGGGATTTAATTGGTTGTAAGTTTCCAATAAGGTGTTATAATACGATTGATTTTCTTTATAAAACTGGCGAAAGTTAGACACACGAACAAAATCTTCAAATATTTTTACATCTTTCAATGGATTAAAAGAATAATATCCTTTCCCCATTTCTTTTATGTTTCCATCATTTATAATATGTCCGTATTCATCAAAACGATAACCACAAGCCGTCATTTTTAAAGCATAATAATAGTTATAACTATCTCTTGAAAATAGGTTAACGTCATATTCTTTTATGTAATTTATATCTGTGATGTATTTTTTTATAGTGTCTAATGCTGGATGATTGATATAAGCGTCAAAGTATTCTTTTACCTTTTTATAGTAGATTGTGCTTGTATCAAACATATTTCCTTCCTCCTCGGCATCTGGATGTAGTGCCATCATTATGTTTACTAATTCGCTAACCTCCGGTATAGCAACAACAGTTTTGTTTTTATATTTTGCGATATATTCCTGTGTAAAATTGACATTAGGTTCAACTCCCACTAATTGCTGACTAATGGTGTCTTTATTATTTTTTAAAATTAAAAAATCTATTTGCTGCCCTAATTTTAAATCAAATCTAATACTGTCTTTACCGTCGCTATATGTTACTGTATTGTTTTCTTTTGTAGTTTCTGCTTCAAAGGCTCCAATGTTAATATCTTTACCTACAATCCAATTATCAGCCTGTAAAACATTATTTACTTTAACTTGTAAATAGTCATTATTGGTTTTAAAAATTTGCTGAGCATGCAACATCATCGTTCCACACGCAAATAATAAAGTAAAAAGTTTTTTCATAGAGGAATTAGTTGTCCGTTAAATAACACAAAAACGACAAAAGCCTTCATTTTTAGAAAGCTTCTGTTGTCTTTTGAACTCTTAGTGTTACATATTTCTTCGATACTGCCCGCCTACTTTAAACAAAGCTTCGGTAATTTGTCCCAACGAACAAACTTTAGTAGCATCCATCAAAGCTTCAAAAATATTCTGGTTGTTGATAGCTACTTCCTGAATACGTGTCAGCTGTTGCTGCTCTTCTTCGGCCTTAGCCTTGTGAAGATTTTCTTTTGTTTTAATCTGGAATTCTTTCTCTTCTTCTGTCGCACGAATGACTTCTTTCGGAACAACTGTTGGTGATCCTTTTGAACTTAAGAAGGTATTCACTCCAATAATTGGGAAATCCCCGTTGTGCTTCAACGTTTCGTAATACAATGATTCTTCCTGAATTTTAGAACGTTGGTACATAGTTTCCATGGCTCCTAAAACACCGCCACGTTCGGTAATACGGTCAAATTCCTGTAAAACGGCATCTTCAACCAAGTCTGTTAATTCTTCAATAATAAAGGAACCTTGTATCGGATTCTCGTTTTTCGCCAATCCTAATTCTTTATTGATAATCAACTGAATTGCCATTGCTCTGCGTACCGATTCTTCCGTTGGCGTAGTAATCGCTTCATCGTAAGCATTGGTATGCAACGAATTACAGTTATCGTAAATTGCGTACAGTGCCTGCAAAGTAGTACGAATATCGTTAAAATCAATTTCTTGTGCGTGCAATGAACGACCCGAAGTTTGAATGTGGTATTTCAACATCTGTGCTCTTTCGTTGGCTCCGTATTTTTGTTTCAAAGCTTTTGCCCAAATTCTACGTGCCACACGCCCAATTACTGAATATTCCGGATCAATACCGTTTGAGAAAAAGAACGATAAATTCGGTCCAAACGCATTGATATCCATTCCTCTTGACAAATAGTATTCTACATACGTGAAACCGTTTGCCAATGTAAATGCCAACTGCGTAATAGGATTTGCTCCTGCTTCGGCAATATGATATCCGGAAATCGAAACCGAATAAAAGTTACGCACGTTTTTATTAATGAAATATTCCTGAACGTCGCCCATTAAACGCAACGCAAACTCGGTAGAGAAAATACAGGTATTTTGCGCCTGGTCTTCTTTTAAAATATCTGCTTGTACCGTTCCACGTACTTGTGCCAACGTATTTTTCTTGATTTCGGCATACACATCAGCAGGTAAAACCTGGTCGCCTGTAACGCCTAACAACATCAATCCTAAACCATCATTTCCTTCCGGTAAATCGCCGTTATAACGTGGTCTTTCTAAACCATTATCTTCATAAATCGCTTTGATTTTTGACTCAACTTCTGCTTCTAATTCATTTTCTTTAATGTATTTTTCACAGTTCTGGTCAATCGCCGCATTCATAAAGAAACCTAACAACATAGGTGCCGGACCATTAATTGTCATTGAGACTGAAGTCATCGGATGGGACAAATCAAATCCTGAATATAGCTTTTTCGCATCATCCAAACAGCAAATCGAAACTCCTGCATTACCTATTTTCCCATAAATATCAGGACGATATCCCGGATCGTTTCCGTATAAAGTTACCGAATCAAAAGCGGTTGACAAACGTTTTGCAGGCATTCCTTTTGATACATAATGGAAACGGCGGTTGGTACGTTCTGGTCCTCCTTCACCGGCAAACATACGCGTTGGGTCTTCCCCTTCGCGCTTAAACGGATACAAACCGGCGGTAAACGGAAATTCTCCCGGTACATTTTCCTGTAAAACCCAACGTAAAATATCGCCCCAAGCTTCATACTTTGGTAAAGCGATTTTTGGAATCTGCAAATGAGATAACGATTCAGTATGGGTTTGAATTTTGATTTCTTTGTCACGAACTTTGAACGAATAAACCGGATTTTTGTATTTGTTTACTTTATCGTCCCAGGTGGTTATTACTTCCCAGTTGTATGGATCCAAATCACGTTTCAACTTATCAAATTCAGCTAATAAAACTTTAGATAATTCTTCGTTTTGATCTCCCGTAATTTCGATTCCGTGTTGTGTTAAAGCTGGAATTTTGCCAGAAATAGTTTCAATGGTTTTAAAAATTCCGTATAATTTCTGAGCAACTTCTTTTTGCGAAAGAACCTTATGATCGTAACCGCGATTATTCTCGGCTATCTCTGATAAATAACGGGTTCTGCTTGGTGGAATTACAAAGATTTTTTCCGACATTTCTTTTGTAATTTCAAACGTCGATTTTAAATCTACTCCTGTTTTTTCAACCACTTTATCAATGATCGATTTGTACAATTGATTTGTTCCCGGATCATTAAACTGCGAAGCAATGGTTCCAAACACAGGCATTTCGTCAGGATTTATATCCCAAAGATTATGGTTTCTCTGATACTGTTTTTTCACATCACGCAACGCATCCAAAGCCCCACGCTTATCGAATTTGTTGATTGCTACAATATCGGCAAAATCCAACATATCGATTTTTTCCAATTGTGTAGCTGCACCAAATTCAGGTGTCATAATGTATAACGAAGCATCGGAATGATCCAATATTTCTGTATCTGATTGACCAATACCCGATGTTTCCAATATAATCAAATCATATTTTGCCGCTTTCAAAACCTGAATCGCTTCTTCTACATATTTAGACAATGCCAAGTTTGACTGACGTGTAGCTAACGAACGCATATAAACACGTGGATTGTTGATGGAATTCATACGGATACGATCGCCCAACAAAGCTCCACCTGTTTTCTTTTTAGAAGGATCAACAGAAACCAAAGCAATTGTTTTTTCAGGGAAATCAATTAAAAAACGACGTACAATTTCATCAACCATCGATGATTTTCCGGCTCCACCCGTTCCTGTAATTCCTAAAACCGGAGTCGATTTATCTTCAACCTTATCATAATCGAACACCTTTAAAAAGTCCTCTTCACGATTTTCTGCTAATGAAATCAAACGGGCAATCGTGGTAATCTCTTTGTCTTGCAGTGACTGATAAAGATTTTTTCCTGCCGGTAAATTCAAATCTAAAGTAGGGTAATCAGCTTTTTCAACCATATCATTGATCATTCCCTGCAAGCCTAACTCACGACCATCATCTGGCGAATAAATACGGGTAATTCCGTAATCCATTAATTCCTTGATTTCAGACGGAAGGATAACGCCGCCGCCGCCGCCAACAATTTTTATATGACCTGCTCCTTTTTCCTGAAGCAGATCATACATATATTTAAAATACTCGTTATGTCCGCCTTGATACGATGTCATGGCAATGGCATTAGCATCTTCCTGAATCGCTGTGTTTACTACATCTTCTACCGATTTATCGTGACCTAAATGAATCACTTCACATCCGGTAGATTGAATAATACGACGCATAATGTTAATGGCTGCATCATGACCGTCAAACAAAGCAGCAGCTGTTACGATACGAACCTTGTTTTTGGGAGTGTATATTTTTTGTTCCATCTTGTTTTTATTTCGACTTCGCAAGTTACATCTTTTAAAAATTATATAAAATAGCTTAAGGCATTATCTTTAAAATGTTTAATCAACAAAAAAACAGGAAACCAATTGTTTCCTGTTTTTCATTTATTTAAGCTGGAGCTTATCGTTTTAACGAGAAGTGACCATTTACTTCTTTGTTTAATCCTGTTTTTGGATCTAGATATTCGGCTTTGAACCAGTAATCGGTCGATGGTAGCGGTTTGCCGTTAAAGGTTCCGTCCCATCCTTCGCCTGCCGGACTTAATTGTTTGATCAGCTTGCCAAAGCGGTCAAAGATGTAAATCTTCGCATCAGGCTGATTCTTTAACGACCAGATGTTCCATGTGTCATTGTAACCATCGTTGTTCGGGGTAAAGTATTTCGGATAATCCATTACTGTAATTACTTTACTAGCCTCACATGATAACGCATCTTTCACTCGCACATATACTGTATGTTCCCCTGGTGTAACATCTAAGAAAATATTTGAATCTTGCCAGTTACCATTGTCTAATTTATACTCTAACAATACACCTGCTCCTGCATAAGCTATCACTTCAATAGCATTGGTATCTCCAAAGCTATCGGTTAACTTCACTTCATCAATCGTGATACTTGGTGCAACTTGAACTTCTGCACTACGTGAAGTAGAACAACCGTTCGTTCCTGTTACAGTTACCGAATA
>SMEI01000081.1_pt1 | contig 15532 bp, 19 predicted proteins | sample 2456321 | NCBI WGS metagenome assembly SMEI01 (sample SAMN10132588, study PRJNA489261) | soil metagenome | isolation source: day1 control-silt loam soil ammended with composted manure from dairy cow... | place: USA | collected 2015-05-01
AAGTTGTTCATTGTAAATGTTTTGTGGTTAAAACAATTTACTGATTTTCAATCAAATGAACAACTTTTTTCTTTTTTTAATTCATAATGCACAACGGGTCTTTAAAAATGTATTTTTCATCATACGGAATATTAAAATCATCGAGCATTTTTAAATACTCCTCTTTAAACGTTTTCTTTTTATGATGTTCTTTCTGATTCAGGATATATTTCACTACTCGATCTATTTGTGAATGACTGTGACTAAACGCTCCGTAACCTTCTTGCCAACGGAATAAACCTGATGCTAAATTTTGTTTGTTAATAAATTCTGAACTGTCACTTTTTACCATTCGCATTAAATCTGAAATCGATTGATTTGTATTTAAACCTATCAAAATGTGTATGTGATCATAAGCAGAATTTATCATTAACATTTTATGTCCGTTATTCTGAACAATTCCTGTAATGTATTTGTGTAATTCGTCTTCCCAACTTTCTTCTATCATTGAGCGTCTGTATTTTACTGCAAATACAAAATGAATATGTAATTGGGTGTAGGTATTTGCCATAATGCTATTTTTATCGTTATGTTTTACAAACATTTTGCTATAAATATCTTGCGCCTACGGAGCATGGTTGGAATTCTGAAGAAATCTCTGTTTACAAATACTTTGTGCCTACGGAACATTGGTTTCGTTTATATTTTCCCTCGAATTATATCAACATTACGCAGCTCCTACGGAGCTTAATCTTTGTAACTACGATAATTACCGTCTTTAAAGCGTGCCGTAGGTACGCGATATTTGTTATTCTAAATCCTCAAAAATATCTAAACCGATTTTGTTTCTCCTACGGAGCGTTGACATACTCAATCTACTATCCTAATTTCTTATTTGAAATTCCAAGATTCTTTGCCATGCCGAATAACGAATTAATAAAACCGGTGTCTTCTGCATTTTCTGCCGATGAAGCTGCCTGCTGTAATTTTATCAATGCCGCTGAAACGGTCAGGTTTTTAATATCGTTTGATGAAATACCGTAACGATCTGCCAATCCACGGACTTTTTCTGCTAAATCGCCTTTACCGTCTGGTCCTAACAGTGATTGCTTGATATCTAAAGCGTGTTGTGAATTGTTGATTAAATGATCGAATCCTTTTGAATTGGATACCTGACGTACAATGTTTTCAAAGAACATGGTTTCACCGCCCACAATATCAATTTTAGCTGTTTTCAGTGCTTCAGAAAGAACACTTGCCTGTGCAGAGGCAATATCTTTTTGAATGTTGATATGAGCCAGTTCCACATCTTTTTCTTTTTGTAACTGCAATTTGAACTCTTCGTGTTCTTTACCAACACCGTCAAGTTTTTTCATTGCTTCTGCTTTTTCTTCGATTCCTTTTGCTTCTGCCATTGCTTTTTCACGGACTACTTCTGCTTGTGCCAATCCTTCTTTACGCATAGCTTCGGCTTTTATTTCGATTACAGATGCTTCTTTGGTTCCCTGAATTTCTTCGGCTTCGGCTTTCGCAATCATTACTTCCGCTTCCGATAATCCAATTGCAGCTTCTTCTTTTGCCTGAGCCTCTGCAATAATTTTTCTTGCTTCTGCTTCTTTTGCAGCCGCTTCTTTTTTCGCTTCGGCATCAATCAATACTTCTTGTGCTTTGCGTTCTGCAACCATTTTCTCTGCATCGGCATCGATTACCTTTTTCTCTTTTTCTTGTTCGGCAGCAATTTTTGACGCTTCGGCAGCTTTTACCGTTGCTATTAATTTTTCTTCGGCTTCCTGTGATGCTGCAATTACACCAGCTTGTTTCTTACGTTCTACTTCACGGTAAACTTCAATGTCTTTTACGTTTTGTTGTTCTTCAACCACTCCTTTTTCCAATTGAACACGTTCTTTAATCACATTCTGAATAGATTTCATTTCTGTTTCTATCGAACGCTCTTTATCAATTTGCGCCAAGGTTACAATACGTTCTCTTTCGGTTTGTTCTAATGCGCGGTCTTTCTCTACACGCTCGGTTTCAACCGCATCGGTACGTTGCTTGTTCTTTTCTGCAATGATGATTTGGCGCAATTTGTTTTCTTCCTGAATTGCCAATTGTTCTTCGGTAGAAATACGAACTGTTTGTGCTTTTAAACGCTCTTCTTCGCGAACCTTTGCAATTTCTGCTTCTTCACGTGCTTTAATGTTATCAATCTCACGTTTTTGTTTTTCTTCTTTTTCTGCCAACTGACGCTCTAACTCCAAAATAGCTTCACGTGCTTCGACATTTTGTTTTTTGATTACTTTTTCTTCTTCACGACGAATTAAATTGGCATTCATATTTTGTTTTGCCGTTAATTCGGTAATCTTTTTTATTCCTTCAGAATCCAGAATATTATCAGCACTTAAAAAACGTAATTCGGTTTGTTCCAGATAATCAATCGCACAGTCGTCTAAAATATATCCGTTTAAATCGGTTCCGATAATGTTCAGAATTTCATCTCGAAATTCTCTACGTGCTTCATATAATTCTATGAAATCGAACTTTTTTCCTACTGTTTTCAACGCTTCTGAAAACTTCGATTCAAAAATACTTTTCAATGTTTCGGGATCGCTTGCACGGTCGCAGCCTAAATTTTGTGCTACGTTGATTACATCGTCTACCGATTTGTTTACGCGTACGAAAAACGCAACTTTGATATCGGCACGAATGTTATCGCGACAGATTAATCCATCGTGCTGCATACGAGCAATTTCGATTTTCTTTACCGAAATATCCATGATTTCCATTTTATGAAAAACCGGAATTACATACATTCCTTTGTTAAATGCCACTTTAGATCCGCCCACACCAGTACGGACAATGGCTTTTCCCTGTGGAATTTTTTTGTAGAACATGCTTAGTACTACAAAAAATGAAATGATTAAAAATACAATTACACCAAGTGCTAATAAAATGACTCCTGAAACGCCCGAAAGCCCGTCGATAAATAATAGTTTGTTCATTGATAAATAGTTAATTAATATTATGTAAAGTTATGTTTGGTTGTACTTCGTAAATGTTGTTCTCAAGCGCTTTCATGATCATTACTTCGGAACCATACTCGATACGGTTGCCCGACCGGCTTTTTACATTTAACCGAAATACGTCTTTTTGAACGGCAACTTCTAAAATGCCTATTCTGCCGTTTTCTATGGTTGATTTCAACGTGCCCGTTCTTCCTAAAAAATCAATAGGTTCTTCACCGTTGTATCCTAAGTTTTTATACATTTTTACTAAAGGTTTTGTTGCATAATGCATGATTATAAAAGTAATGAAGAATACAGGTATAAGAATCAATACAGATTTTAAACCCCAATTTGCCAATCCTAAAAAGATAGATGACAACAAAGTAAGAATCCAGCCAATGAACTTAAACAACGTAACAATTACCATTAACGGCATTTTGCCTACATTGATGAATTCAAGGACTTTAGATCCAAAGGATACATCGCCATCGGTTTCCGCAGAAGCATCTACATCGGTAACGTCACCCATGTGAAAATCTGCATCTGTATCGATTCCATCTCCTGAAAAAAACATAAAAACCCAGTACAGTAAAGACATTCCGGTTAAAACCGTCATGATTCCGTTAGATAGCGGATAGAATAATAGGTTTAATAGTTCTGCCATAATGCTACTTTTTAAATTTCACGTTTAAAGGTGTAATAGAAACATTCTGTATTTCCATAGCCAAAATTTTTGTCTTCCATAGAAATCAATTCCCAACCGTCTCTTCCATATTGGTTTAAAATTTTATCAATTTCAACAATATCGAATTTTGATCTCCAGGTTCCTTTAGGTTTAATTTCTACTGTTTTATATTCAAATCGTTTCATAAAAAAGGTGTTTTAATTATTATTGAGTTATTTTGACTTCTTGACAACAGTCTTATTAGATTCTTCACTTCGTTCAGAATGACAGTTCTCGACTCCGCTCGAACTGACGGTTCTTTCGACTTTATCACATTTGACTTTAAGACTGCTTTACATTCCTAATTGTTTTTTTAAAGCTTCTAAATCGGCATCGTCAGCATTTTCATTTAATGCCTGATCTATTTCATCGCTTACGCTGGTTTGTTTTTGTGCCATTTCACCGTAAGCTTTCGCCAATGCTTCATCTTCTTCAACTTTTTCCTTCATACGTTCCAACATACTAATGGTGCTGTTAGAATCCATTTTTGCCAACTGTTTGTTTACCACTTTGGTTGCATTAGCCACACGAACACGTGCCTTAATTGTTGTCAGTTCGGTTTCCCATTTATTGATGTTGTATTTAAGCACTTCGATGTTTTTATGCACTTCGTTTGCCGATTCGTCGTGTACATCTGCCTGATTACTTAATTCGTCGGCTTCCAATAAACTTTGCTTCTTTAAATGAAGTGCTTCTTTTGCCAAACGCTCTGCCTGATCGGTTTCCAATTCCTGTTTTTGTAGTTTTTGAAGCAGCAAAACTGCTTTGTTTTCATAATCGGCAGCTTCCTCGCGTTTTTTATCGGCAGCATTGTGCGTGCGGATTGCCAGTGCTTTTACCTTGGCATAAGCTTCCATTGCCTGGTCTAAATCTTCTTTCATTTCACGGATTCCCTGTTCCGTCATTTTAATAGGATCTTCCATTTTATCAACCACGGCGTGAATTTCTGCCTGGCCAATTCTAAAAATTCTTTTAAAAATATTCATGTCGTCTAAATTTTAATTTTTTGAAAACTGTATCAATTGTTCGGAATATTCACTTAACAGCAAACTCAGCGAATTCAAAGCGGCATCGAATTCATTAAAATCTAAATTGTGAATTTGCAGCGTGTATCTGAAAATTACCTTCGAACCATCGTCTGTAAGTGCAAACGCACCGTGAATTATATCTCTGTTTTTCATTAACAGCGCTTTGAATATTTGCATATTATCGGCTTGTAACGTAAACAGGTATTGTTCAAAAATTAAAACGGGTGTTGCCACGCCAACAATTAAATTCTGAACACCGTCTGCCAGATTTTCTATTACGAAAATCCCTTCTTCTTTGCTTTTATATTTGATACTGTATCCGGTATCTAAAATATATTTTTCGACGTTTAAAAAATGCATTGTAAATTATTTTTGTATCTTGCACATATCTTTTGCATAAAGATAATAATTTTTGCAAATAAATTTAGCATAATTTTTAATTTTTTTTCAAAATGAGTAAAATAGGATATAACATAAAGAAGTTACGCAATGTAAAAAACCTTAGCCAACAGGCATTTGCAGACCTATTTAACTTAACACGCGGAAATATTTCTTCTTATGAAGAGCTTCGTGCAGAGCCTAAATTGGAAATAATTATAAAAATTGCTAATTATTTTAGCATTCCGTTAGAGCATCTACTTACAAAACAACTCTCGGTAAACGAGATTTTAAACTTTAACGACTATTTTAACGAAGAGGGTTCTAAAAAAATACAAAAAAATTTTGCAGATATTCCGTTTATTTGCCGCGAGTCAATCCATCATATAAAAGACGGCACTTTTGATGTTCAGAAATTAGATGTTATTACTTTTCCTATGTATAGTTCCAGCAAATTTATTGCCTTAGAACTCACACAGGAAATACCAATGCCCACTTCTATAAACATACAGGAGCATACCATTGTTTTTTTTGAACAGGTACAGATTGACAACCTGCATACGTTAAACAATCATTTTGGATTGTTCTTAACCAATGACGACATTTTTATTGGTACATACTTTCAAAACAGCACGGCTATTGAATTAAAGCTTAACGAATGGAAATCGGAACATTTTAGTCAGGAAAACCTGCAAAGTTTCTGGAAATTATACGCTAAATTTGAAAAAAAATTATAAAATGGTTCAATCAAAATTAAGTAATACCGCCTATTTATATAGTTTGTTGATTTTAAGTTTCCCTATATTAACAGCTGTTATCGTCAGAAAATTTTTAACCATGTTTCAAGACAACTGGCATTGGGGTTTAACCGTATTTTTAATTTTTTGCGGACTGGTAAGTTTGTTTATTATAATTTGGGGCTTTTTTATAGAAATGAACCTACGAATGTCAACCCTTAAAATTAGTGATGAAACTATAGAAATCAAACAGCTTTTAGGTTTTGGTACCAAACACATTTTTAAAATAAATGACATTGATGGTTTTGCAGTACGTGATTTTAAACAGCGTGGTCAATATCAGGAGTATTGCTATTTAATTAAAGATAAAAAAGCTGTGGGCGTGTTTTCAAGCTTATACTATAAGAATTATATGGAAGTTCGAAATGAAATTCAGAACCGCTTAAAACTTTTATCTTAAAAAAACAGAAAGTCAAAACGTAAAATATAAAATAGCTTTTTGTATCTTTAAAACAAAAAATGACCAAAAATTGTTTAGAATGTGGTGAAAAAATCATTGGTCGCGAAGATAAAAAATTCTGTAACGATTCGTGCCGGAATACTTATAACAACAAACTAAATAAAGATGCTACCAATTTGATGCGAAATGTAAATTATACCCTTCGCAAAAACTACCGTATTTTATCGGAAATAAATCTAGAAGGAAAAACCAAAACCTCTCGTAAAAAACTGACTGATTCAGGTTTTGATTTCTCTCTCTTTACATCAATTTACACGACCAAAGCCGGAGCCATGTATTATTTTGTGTATGATCAGGGCTATATGTTTTTAGAAAACGATTGGCTGGTTTTGGTTAAAAAGAACAACTAATCTAATGTACTCTTATCTTTTAATTGCCCATTCGTATCTGCGTTGGCTGGTACTGACTTCGTTGGTTTTTGGATTGATTTTTTCATTCATAAAACACACAAAAAAGAATGTTTTCACCCAAAATGATTACCAATTGTTTAATGGCATCAAAAATATCTTAAACATACAGTTTTTGTTAGGTATTTTGCTGTTGTTTCAAAGTCCAATGATCAAAATATTTTGGTCGCAACTTAGTCACTCAATAAAATGGCGTGAACCTCGCTTTTTTGGATTGGAACATCCGTTTATGATGGTTTTAAGCATTGTGCTCATAAATCTTTTTGTTCACAAAAGCAAATCCAAAATCAGCACCCCGCACGGGTTTAAATATTTATTTGTACGTTTATTGATCATTTTGGCGTTTATATTTCTTTCCATCCCCTGGTCGTTTTCACCTTTTACCTCCCGACCAGATTTTAGGTTATTTTAAGAAATTAGTGAATCTTTTTTTATAATTTAATTGACAAATAAGAAAAAGAATGCAAATCAACAAAGTAGAACTACGTAATTTAGAAATTGAAGATTATATCGAATTAAAAAACTCCATGCTTCAGGCGTATGAAGAAGGCGTGGAAGATCCATATTGGAAAAAAGAAGAAATCCGCCGGTTATTAAAGATCTTTCCCGAAGGGCAGATTGTTATTGTCGTAGATGATGTGGTGGTTGGTGCGGCATTATCGCTAATTGTTGATGAAAGTCTGGCGCTGTCAAACCACAAATACAATGATATTATTACCGACAGTAAATTCAATGCTCATAATGCAGACGGAGATGTTTTGTACGGAATCGATGTTTTTATCCACCCGAATTACCGCGGTTTGCGCTTGGGTCGCCGGTTGTACGACGGGCGTAAAGAATTGTGCGAACAGTTAAATTTAAAGTCGATTATTTTCGCGGGTCGTATCCCAAACTATCATAATTATTCAAAAGATCTTACGCCGAAACAGTATCTTGATAAGGTAAAAACCAAAGAAATTCACGATCCTGTCATATCGTTCCAAGTAAATAACGATTTTCACATAAAACGCCTGTTGCGAAACTATTTAGAAGGCGATCACGATTCTAAAGATTATGCCGTTTTGTTAGAATGGAACAATATTTCTTACGATAAATCGCCGGTTTTAATCAATGCTAAAAAAAGTGTGGTCCGATTGGGACTGATTCAATGGCAAATGCGTCCGTTAAACAATCTGGATGAATTTTTTGATCAGGCAGAATTTTTTATTGATGCCGTATCGGGTTACGAAAGCGATTTTGCCACGTTTCCGGAATTGTTTGTTGCTCCGCTTATGGCAGATTACAACCATTTGTCTGAAGCCGAAGCCATGCGCGAATTATCAAAATATACAGAAATTATCCGCAAACGTTTTCAGGAACTCGCCATTCAGTACAACATTAACATTATTACCGGCAGCATGCCTTATATAGAAGAAAATATCCTGTACAATGTGGGTTTTTTATGCAAACGTGACGGATCATCTGAAATGTACCGAAAAATACATATTACGCCCAATGAACGATTGTACTGGGGTATGCAGGGTGGCGACATCATTCAGACATTTGATACCGATTGCGGAAAAATTGGAATTATTCTTTGTTATGATGTGGAATTCCCGGAATTATCGCGAATTATGAGTGAAGACGGAATGGAAATTTTGTTTGTCCCTTATTTAACCGATACCCAGAACGGATACACCCGCGTACGCAGTTGTGCACAGGCACGAGCCATTGAAAATGAATGTTATGTTGCCATTACCGGTTGTGTAGGAAATTTGCCTAAAGTAAACAATATGGACATTCAGTACGGGCAGGCAGCCGTTTTTACACCATCGGATTTTGCTTTTCCAAATAACGGAGTTAAAGCCGAAGCAACCCCAAATACCGAAATGACCCTGATTGTTGATGTAGAATTAAACGCTTTAAAAGAATTACACGAACTGGGCAGCGTTCGCATTAAAAAAGACCGCCGTTTGGACTTGTATAAATTAAGAAAGTTGAAATAAAGGTTTTTAGACAAAAGTTGTAATCTGTTTCATGTTTACATAGTTTGCAGTTTCGACCATAACATCACGGAATGGAGAAATCTTAAATTACTGATTTTATAGAGATTCCTCCTTCGTCGGAAGGACAAAATAAAGTTGTTAATTACTAAAAAACACATTTGCTTTAATCCATGTAAACTGTGGTAAAATAAAAACCCCTTACAGCGTTTAAACGCTGTAAGGGGTTTACTAAAGGCTACAAGCCAATATAGCTAATTATTTAATATACGTTTCTAAACGGTTAAGGAAATCCTGAAAAGCAACGGCTTCTTCCTGCGGAATACGTTTTGCCAATTCAACCCCTCTTTTTTGGTATTCGTTTAATTTCGTTCCTAATTGTCTCATAGCCTCGCTGTCGTTATTGTCATCGGCAACGCGATAGTCTTTTACAAATTCCACGTATTCTTTTGCAAACTGGTCTGCCTCGGCATACTGAAATGTTGGGGCAACCAATACTGTTATGTCTTCTGCCGTATTATCAAGTGCTTCATTTACACTTTCTACCGGCGGATCAACCATTGGTTCCTGTTCTTTGTTGGCAGCTTTCTTACAAGAAATCAAAACAGCCGATGCAAGTACTGCACTTAAAATTATTTTTTTCATAGCAAATTCATTTTAATTCGTTAATACTTTTAAAAATACGTCTTATTTTTTGAATTTGACAATATATTCCACTTTATTTTACAATAATTTGATAGGGGTATAACAATCCTTGTAGGTTTTCTGCCGAGAATTGTGCTTTTTTGATACGGTTTCGTTCGGGGTGAATGGCAAAATTATTGGCTGTTGTAAAATCTGCCTTTTCAAGATTTGATTGCTCAAATACCGCATTTTTTAACTCGCATTCCTTCAACACCACTCCTGTTAAATTGCTTTCGGTAAAATCAACACTTGCCAGGCTGCATTTATTGAATTTCCCATTTTTTAAATTACAACCCGAAAAGGATGAAAAATCAAGTATCGTTTCATAAAAAGCGACTTCAAACGAAAACGTATTCGCCTGATTAAAATGTAAACCCATTAATTTACAAGTAGAAAATCGCACGTTTTGAAAGGCTGTTTGGTGAATGTTTGCGTTTGAAAGGTTACAATTGATAAACTCGCAATCGATGAAAACCATGCTGTTTAAAGGCTTGTTTGAAAAATCACACGCTTCAAATACACATGCTTCATACTCTGCTTTTTCTAAAAACACCACTTTATTAAAATGCTGTTGATAAAATCCTTCCATTATTCTTCTACATATAAAACCAATCCTTTTAAATAAGAACCTTCGGGGTGGAACATGTTTACCGGATGGTCAGGCCCTTGTGAAAGTTTATGCAACACACGCACTTTTCTGCCCGATTCAATAGCCGCAGCGGCAACAGTATGATAAAAAAGTACCTCATCTATTACCTGCGAGCATGAAAAGGTGAACAATATCCCGCCTTTGGCAATTGTTTTTAATCCGGCAATGTTCAACCGTTTGTATGCTTGTGTAGCTGTGTGCTTACTTTTAATGTTTTTAGCAAACGCCGGCGGATCCAGTACAATAACATCATAAAGATTCTTGTTTTGCTTTAAAAAATCGAATACGTCAGATGCAATGGCATTGTGATTGCTGTGGGGAAAGTTCAATTCCATATTCTCAGAAGCCAGTTTTACCGCTTTTTCAGAAATATCTACTGACGTTACCAACTCTGCCCCACCGCTCATTGCATACACCGAAAAACCGCCGGTATAACAAAAAGTATTCAACACTTTTTTTCCTTTGGCGTAATATTTCAGCAATTCGCGGTTGATGCACTGATCTAAAAAGAAACCCGTTTTTTGACCTTCGATCCAGTTTACGTGAAACTGTATATTGTTTTCTTTAGCAATTGTTTCGGTAGCCGTTCCAAACAAATGAAAATCGGTACCGGTTTTAGGTAAGCTTTGTGAGCTTTTACAATAAATGGTTTCGCAATGATCGGGAAAACATTTTTGAATTGCTTGGGAAATTTTTTTAATATTGAAATAAATTCCTGATGAATGTGCCTGAATGACAAAATTTTTGTTGTAGAAATCAATGATGAGTCCCGGGATACCATCGCCTTCTCCGTGAATCAACCGGAACGCATTGGTATCGTCCATATTAAACAAATCCATTCGGAGTTTCCAAGCAGCTTTTAAACGGTTTTCCCAGAAATGCTCGTCGTACACCTCCTCTGCAAAAGTTAAAACACGTATCGCAATGCTTCCCTTGTCACTGTAAAAACCTGTTGCCAGATGTTTACCGTTATAATCGGTTACGTTGACTGTTTGTCCATCTTGTAAATCCTCGCTTACGCCATAAACGGCACCGCTGAATATCCAGGGATGTTTACGTAAAACCGATTTTTCTTTTCCTTGTTTTAAAATAACTTTTGCAAATTCCATTGATTTATTTTTTACAAAAGTAAGAAAACGAGAAAAAAATTGTCTTTATTTTTTAAGAAGATCAATTTGTATTCTCTCTATCGTACAAAAGAATTAACTTTATTGAGTCTTTGATTTTGTGTAGAAATGTCTTTTATTCTTTTATAAATTTAAGGATTCCGACTATAAGTTCGTTATTATTAATTGAGTCAGAGTAATTTATATAGATCTCCTTACCAACATTTTCTTTAATTATTTTATCAATTTCATTTTTTGGCATTCGAAAAGATAAATGACTACTATTTTCGTCTTCAAAAGTTGTCAACACTTGATTATCAACAACCAATTTAATTTTTCGTTTTATTATTTCATTGCTAAAATCATAAAAGAGATACAAAATCAGACTTTCAAAATTATCAGATGTTTTGATTTTTGCCGTAAATCGGTTTGAGTCAAGCAAATTGCTTTTGAACAGTAATTCTGAGTCTTTATAAAATTGCCAATTTGTAATGGTGTCAGTAACCACTCTTTGATTTATATATTGAGTGATTCTCGTTTTGGCTTTGCATCCAGTTAGGTTATTACATATATCATTTTTCTTATGATCCTGATTGAAACCTAAAAGTAGAATTAAAATGGGGATTAGGTAAATTAATTTAGTTTTCATCATATAAATTTGCAAATTATACCCAAGTATAAACAAACTTTATCTAAAAAAACATACAGTTTGATTCGTTATAAATACTTCATTTTTTGGTAGTTTACAAAAATTACTGTGTTTTAATTTAAGAAGTTATTTGTTGGTTAGTTTGAATCTGAATCCGAAGACTCTTTGTCTGAATCTTCTTCGTGGTTTTGTTCTTCGGTTTGTAATTCTTTTGGTAAATCTTCGTCTTTTGGTTTACGGCGATAAATATATTTGTCGTAATATTTTTCAAACAACGGTGTGGGGGCACCGTCTTCGCCCAAAACAAATCCGTACGGACGCAATCCTTCTACATTATCAAAAATAATCTTGAAAATGGCTAAAATAGGAATCGCCAAAAACATACCCGCAATACCCCAAATAGATTCGGCAATCACAATACCAAACAGCACTACAAACGAATTTAACGCCACCTTAGAACCAATGATTTTAGGGGTAATGATGTTTCCATCGATAGAATTTACAACAATTACGGCAATAACTACCCACAATGCCTGAATGGGATCGCCTGTTGCTAAAGTAACCACGGATGCCAATACGGTTGCAGAGAAAATACCTATGTACGGGATTAAGTTCAATACACCACACAAGACTGCAAAAAGCAAGGCGTATTTTATGCCAATGATGCTGTAAGCAATAAACATTAAAGTTGATACCGCTACCACCTGAATTAATAATCCAAAGATGTACTGTTTGATGATGCTTTGAATTTCGGTGATCACGACTCTTACTTTTGACTGATCTGAAGGGGGAAAACACCAGATTAGGAATTTTACCAAATGGCTGCGATACAACAAGAAAAAGAAGATGCCTAAAAACACAAAAGTAGAAGATGCCAACATGGAAGTTACCGACATAACGGCTGTACTTACAACTCCGGATCCTTTCTTAATGACTTCTTCGGCATTTTTTTGAATATAATTTATCTGTTCTTCTTCAGAAACGCCAAATTTATCGTAAACAAACACTTGCGCATCATGGAAAAGCGTTTCTATTTGTTGTTTAAATTCCGGGAGATCATCTGTAAACTGTGCCATTTGTGTACCTATAAAGAAAAACACGGCGATAACAACTAAACTGAAAAGGATTGGCGATACCAACGAGGATACAATACGTGGAAATTTTAGTTTTCGTTCCTGAAAATTAGCTAATGGCAATAACAACATGGATACCAAGAAACCAATGACCAGCGGCACCAAAATGGATTTACCAACAATACTGATATAAGTAATTGCGATGATGCTAAGCAGTACGCAGGTTAACCGAATAACAAACGGGACTTTTTTTTGTTGCCCGTTTGCATCGTTTATTTCTTCGTTTTTCTTTTCCAATGATTTGTTTTCCATAGCTTTTGGTTTTTATACAGCCATTTCAGGTATGTCTCCTTCTATAATTAAATCCGCTTCGGTAGCTTTTACAATTTCATCTACCGTAACGCCTGGTGCGCGTTCTAACAACTTAAATCCGTTAGGTGTAACTTCCATTACAGCCAGTTCGGTTACCACTTTTTTAACACAGCCTACACCTGTTAACGGCAAAGTACATTGTTTTAAAATTTTAGATTCGCCTGCTTTGTTCACATGCATCATTGCCACAATGATATTTTCTGCCGATGCCACTAAATCCATAGCTCCGCCCATTCCTTTAACCATTTTTCCGGGAATTTTCCAATTGGCAATGTCCCCGTTTTCTGCAACTTCCATTGCTCCTAAAATCGTTAAATCTACATGTTGCGAGCGGATCATTCCAAAACTCATAGCGGAATCAAAAAAGGCAGCTCCGGGCAACGTTGTAATTGTTTGTTTACCGGCATTGATAATGTCTGCATCTTCTTCGCCTTCAAACGGGAAAGGTCCCATGCCCAACACGCCGTTTTCAGATTGAAATTCCACATTCATCCCATTAGGTACATAATTTGCAACCAAGGTGGGAATTCCGATTCCTAAATTTACATAATATCCATCTTGCAATTCTTTTGCGATGCGTTTAGCAATTCCAATTTTATCTAATGCCATAATTAATCTCTTTTGCGTACAGTTCGTTGTTCAATTCGTTTTTCGTAGTTGGTTCCCTGGAAAATGCGTTTTACATAAATTCCCGGAATGTGGATTTGATTGGGATCCAATTCTCCTGCAGGCACTAATTCTTCTACTTCGGCAATGGTGATTTTTCCGGCACCTGCCATACATGCATTAAAATTTCGTGCTGTTCCGCGGAAAATTAAGTTTCCTGCTTCATCACCTTTCCATGCTTTTACAATAGCAAAATCGGCTTTAAACGCTTCTTCTAACACATACATTTTTCCGTTGTATTCACGGGTTTCTTTACCTTCGGCAACTTCGGTTCCATAACCAGCCGGCGTATAGAATGCAGGGATACCGGCTTGTGCCGCACGGCATTTTTCAGCTAACGTTCCTTGCGGGGTTAATTCAACATCTAACTCACCACTTAGCATTTGACGCTCAAATTCGGCATTTTCTCCAACATAAGAAGCAATCATTTTTTTAACTTGTTTTTTTTGAAGCAGCAATCCTAAGCCAAAATCATCAACACCCGCATTGTTTGAAATACAGGTTAACCCCGTAACATTTCTGCGAACCAATTCAGCGATTGAATTTTCAGGAATTCCGCTTAATCCAAAACCGCCAACCATAATGGTTTGATTATCTTGCACATCTTTTAATGCTTCTTGCGCATTTGCAACCTTTTTATTAATCATAATTATTTAGATTGTTAATGGTATAAAAATACAAAAAAAAACGACTTGATTATTCAAGCCGTTTTTTTTCTATAGCGTTAAAAATAAATTATAGTTTTTCTTTGAATGGTTATCCTTTTCAATAACAATAATTCCCATTTTAAAGAAATCTATTGAATACGAATAATCTGTTTTTAATATATCTTGCCATGCTTTTTTCATTTCATTGCTCCAGTTAATGTCATCAAATATAAAAACAGCATTGTCTTTTGAGTGATTCAGTAAATATTCATAATATTCGATTGTGGGCTTATACTTGTGATTGCCATCTATAAAAACAATATCAAATTTTATATTTAGATCATCTACCTGATGTAAAGTATCCTCATAAAGTCCCTGAATTATTTTGTAATTACAATTTCTGTTTATACTGATTTTTTCAAAACGTTCGTTTGCAATTTTACATAAATCAGGCACACCTTCAAATGTTAAAAAATGAGAAGTAACTGTTTTATTATCAGACAAAGCACCTATAAAGTATTGTCCCGAAACGCCAAGATTTGTTCCAATTTCTAATATATTTGTTTCTTTATCGTTTCTGGATAAGAAATAAAAAAAATGGCACCATTTGGTTTTACTGGCAGCCCTTTGATATACACTAGAAACTGTTTGCTTTTCATTTATTCCAAATAAACTAAAATCTATCAGATCTTCTCTTTTAGATAATTCGTTTCCATAGGAGTCTAAAGTCTTTAAGGAATTTTCCTCTGTTTCAGTTCCGTTAAACTCTTTTGCTTTTAGAAAACTTGAAACTAATTTTTCGCCTGATGTAAAATGTGTTCTGATCTCATTTACCCGTTGTGCATTATGAATTAAAAAAAGAAAAAAGTTGTTCATTTGATTGAAAATCAGTAAATTGTTTTAACCACAAAACATTTACAATGAACAAC
>SMEI01000083.1_pt1 | contig 15129 bp, 21 predicted proteins | sample 2456321 | NCBI WGS metagenome assembly SMEI01 (sample SAMN10132588, study PRJNA489261) | soil metagenome | isolation source: day1 control-silt loam soil ammended with composted manure from dairy cow... | place: USA | collected 2015-05-01
TTAATTTATCCTAAATGCACAACAGGTTAGTAAATACAAAAACATCACATAAGATTTTAAAATTTTATGTGATGTTTTTGTATTTGGTGGTTGTTATTTTACAACCGTAACTTCTAGTTCAACTTTTAATGTTTCAAACAATACTTTCACTTCCATAGCGGTCAAAGCTGTTTTAATATTGTGTTGAGCTATCCATTGCTGAAGGATTGGGAAGTGTGGCCAAAGCTCTTCCATAGAGGTAGTATAAAGATTTAACCGAACTATGCCTTCACATTCATAGCCTGCTGAAGTAATTACTTCTTCTAAATTAGAAATTGCCAGTTGCAGTTGTGATTTCATATCCTCATTGCTTGATGCACCATTTGGGTTAATAGCTGCCTGACCGGAACAGTATAATGTACCCGTATTATTTTTCACTTCAACTGCTTGAACATAACTGCGTTCATCTTGCCATTTCCACGGATTAATAATTCGTTTTTCCATTGTAATAATCTTTTAAAATGTTAATAATAAATTCATTGCTACAAAAGTACGCTCCGTTTTCTGCTTCACCTCTTGATGTATATCACAATTATAAAGTGACATATATCACTTAGGGGTGTTATCGTCTACTATAAAATTTCAGAGGTATATCATATCGAAAGAGCAGAAGACTTTAGTGTGATAGTCTGCTCAATGTTTCTCTTGAAACACCTAAATAGGCAGCCAATTGGGATTTTGCAACCCTTTGTGCCAATATAGGGTACCTCTCAATCAACTGAATATAACGTTCTTTAGTATCGGAGGTGAGGGTAGAAAGAATCCGTTTTTGTACGGCAATAAACCCAAAATAAGCTTTTTCCAGAAAAAAATGTTCAATTTTAGGTAAGCTACTGCATAAACGCTTATAGTTTTCATAAGTAATATACAGTACGTCCGTATCTTCTAAACAGATCAAAGACATAGATGTTTTTTGTTGTAGATAAAACGCTTCAAAATCACTTTCCCACCAATCTTCCATAGCAAAACCAACGATATGTTCACGCGTATCCGAATCTGTATATACTAATTTTAATAATCCTTTGCAGACAAAATAATGCTTGGATAAATATTCTCCTTCCTGGAAAAGAAACTGTCCTTTTTTATAAGATTTTGCCGTGAACAAAGAAGCTATAAATTCAAATTCCTGATCTGTCAGTGGAATAATTTTTTCGATATGATTTCTTAGTATTTCAAACATTTTAATATAACGGTTTAATTATGAAAACAAACTGATAAACGCTTTGAGAACCGCAGATGATAAATTATCTTTCCGATAGATCAGGACAGTCTTTACAGAACTAATCTCTTTGGGCAGGGGGAATGTTTTAATTTTCCTCCCGCTGTAAAAGGATGACACAATTTCTTCAGGTAGAAAACTAAAACCTATTCCCGATTCGATGAAGTTAACAACTCCTTCAATTGAATTTATTACCGTTTTGTGATAGTCCATAACGTTGTTGCTAATCAGCCAGGCTTCCAGTCGTGCTCTGAAAAAGCAGCCCTGATCAAAAACAATTGCCTTAATTTGATGCTGTTCTATTAAATTACCCAAGCTTTTGATGCTTGTAGGTGTTACAGCTACAATACGTTCATCCATGATATGGATCTGTTCCAGTTCTTCATTATGAATTGGTGCCGGAATAAATGCTGCGTCTAGTTTGTAATTCATAACATCATTAATCAGTGTGTCACGCATGGCAGAAGTTAAATCGATATCTACCAACGGAAATTTATTTGCCATTTCATTGACAATATCAGGGCCTTTAAGTGCCATAGTAGTTTCCAGAAACCCTATTTTGATCTGACCTTTTATTATGTCACTTTTTCCAACGGATAATTTGGCCTCTTCAATCAAGTTATTGATTTGCTTAGAATAATTTAGCAATGTTTTTCCTGCAGATGTGAGTTCTACTTTACGAGATGTCCTTAAGAATAGTGTTGTACCAAATTCTTCTTCCAGACTTTTTATTCTTGCCGTTACATTTGACTGTACCGTAAACATAGCTTCCGCTGCTTTGGTAAAGTTGCCGTGTGAAGCCACCGCCTCAAATAATTTTAGGTCATTAATATTCATGAATCATAAATAATGATAGTTACTATCAAAAAAAATCGTTTTTAATAATCAAATATAACATATAAATTTGTTGTATAAAGAATTATTTCAAGAAAATTATATTAGTCGTTGCAATTATTGTATCGACTTTACAATCAAATTCACATATTATGGCACAATCTCACAACAACTCAGTAAATAAAGTGGAAAACGTAGTAAGTAGGATTTATTACCGCAAAATAAATGCGGGCGGACACAATATTTTTTATCGTGAATCAGGGCCTCGGGGTGCTCCTGTAATTTTGCTTCTACATGGTTATCCAACTTCATCGCATATGTTTCGCAATCTTATTCCGATATTGAATGAAAGATATCATGTGATTGCTCCCGACCTGCCCGGCTTTGGCTATTCAGATACGCCTGACAGAAGTGAATTCGATTATACATTTGACAACCTTGCGAAAGTAATGCAGTCTTTTATTGATGAGCTAAAGCTAAAAAGATTCGCTGTTTACGTTTTTGATTATGGCGCTCCTACAGGATACCGTCTTATGCTAGCAAATCCTGAAAAGATTACTGGATTTATCTCGCAGAATGGTAATGCTTATACAGAAGGACTAGGCTCAGCATGGGATGCCGTTAAAAAATATTGGTCTAGTAATTCTGTAGAGGATAGAAATGCATTAAGAGGATTTGTTAAGGAGGAAGAGCTCAGATTTCAATATTTTACAGGTGTTACAGATCCTGAACTCATCGCTCCGGAAACGTATACGCTCGACCAATATTTTCTTGACCGTCTGGAATCGGATGAAAAGCAGCTCGATTTAATTGGAGATTATAAAAATAACGTAAGCTTATATCCTAAATTTCACGAATATTTTAGAAAGCATCAGCCTAAAGCTCTTATTGTCTGGGGGAATAAAGATCCTTATTTTTTACCTGCAGGAGCTAAGGCATATAAGAAAGATATTCCAAATGCAACGGTTAAGTTTTATGATACGGGGCATTTTGCCCTGGAAACACATGTAAATGAAATCGGTAATGATATTTTAAATTTTATGGAAACGTTACCTGATTAATAAAATCAGAATACATACGCTTTAATAAACAATTAAGTACAAAATTTCAAGCGGATATAAAAATTATATTCTGTTTGAATTTTGTACTTTTGTGTGATGATATCACAAACAATCTTTCCGGATATTTACATTCAAACAGCTCTGAAGCAGAGAGGGTTTAAAGTTGGTAGAAGTAACGTGCCTAAAAGCCCCGCAAGTGCATTTGGAAAAAGGCATTTCTACAAAATCGTACTCAGTATAGGAAATGTGAATGTTCTTTACGGAGATCAGTTGTTGAGGCTTGACGGTACTTACCTTTTTATTTCTAATCCGTACACCCCTTATTCAGTTGAAGTAGTTTCTGAGGTTCAGACCGGATATTCCTGTCTTTTTACCCCAGAGTTTATACAGCCGACAAAGCTTACTGAAAGTATGCAGCAATCTGTTCTTTTTGATAGAAACACCGTTCCTGCTTACAAGATTGATGACTTACAGCTAGAAAGGATCAGTCAGTTATTTGAGAAAATGATTGTAGAGGAAGCTGCTGAATATGAGTATAAAGATGATGTGATGAGGTTGTATATTTCTATGTTGCTTCATGAAACAATAAAAATGAAATCCGATAAGAATCGAATATTATCCGTAGATGCTTCTTACAGAATAACAAAACAGTTTTTGGAGTTATTAGAACGTCAGTTTCCTATAGAGAGCATGAAAGTACCTTTAAGGTTACGCACGGCACAAGACTTCGCAAACCATTTGGGAATCCATGTCAATTCCCTTAATCGATCCGTAAAAAAAGTAACGGGGAAAACCACCACCTTGTTAATCTCTGACAGAGTTGCTACAGAAGCAAAAGAACTTTTGGGGTTGACAGATTGGAATATAGCGGAAATTGCTTATGCTCTGGGATTTGAATATCCGAATTATTTCAGCATATTTATGAAGAGAAATACTGGTAAAGCTCCAAAAAAATATCGAAAAAGTTAGATTGAAATTTATACTTTTTGGTTTGAAATTTATACAATCGAAACTTAGTTAGTACCTACCTTTGTTTATCTGTTGAGATGAATTGTACTCTCTCAACACATGATAACAATTTAAATTCAACTGAGTATATTATGGAAAAAAGAAAGTTAGGACTTAGCGGTCCGGAGGTATCGGTTATTGGTTTGGGATGTATGAATATGAGTCATGGATATGGGAACAATGTAGAGCGAAAAGATATGATTAAGTTTATACATTATGCTTTAGATCATGGAGTGACTATGTTTGATACAGCAGAAATGTATGGACCGTTTACAAACGAAGAACTCTTAGGAGATGCTTTTAAGGACAAACAAGGACAAGCCATTATTGCTACCAAATTTGGATTTGACTATGACCCAAAAACAAATGATATCTTGGGGTTAAACAGCCATCCGGATCATATCAGAAAAAGTGTTGAAGGTTCTTTGAGACGACTTAAAACAGACCGTATCGATTTACTTTATCAGCATAGGGTCGATCCTAATGTGCCAATGGAAGATGTTGCTGGTACGGTCAAAGAACTTATTAACGAGGGAAAGGTAGGGTATTTTGGACTTTCCGCAGCCAATGAAGATAGTATCCGAAAGGCTCACGCAGTTCATCCTGTTACGGTATTACAAAGTGAATATTCTTTGTGGAATCGTGATATAGAGAAAACTATTTTTCCTACATTGAAAGAATTGGGTATTGGATTCGTTCCCTATGGACCTCTCGGGCACGGTCTTCTTACAGGTAAAATTGATGCTACTACAAAGTTCGAAAGCAATGACATTAGGAATCGTTTCCCTCAGTTCTCAGAAGAAAACCGAAAGAAGAATCAATCTGTTTTTTCATTATTTTCTAAGTTTGCAGCATCTAAAGAAGTCACTCCTGCACAACTTGCCTTAGCTTGGATCATCAACAAGCATTCTGAATTTGTACCAATTCCCGGGACGACTAAACTTGCTCGACTAGAGGAAAATATTGGTTCTGTTCAAGTCAAGCTATCACGGGAAGATGTCAATGAAATTGAGAAAATAATGCAAGTGGAGAAGTAATTATTTACTTGAAGTAGGATAATCATAAAGTAAGTAGTAATTTGTTGCCTTATGTCATCGTTTTAAACCGAACAAAAATAGTAATATTGCTGTTCGGTTTAAAATATAAAAAAGGGGTAAAATGAAAAACTTATTAAAATTAGAAGAAGCTGCAATATTTCTATTCTGCATTTTCTTATTTAGCAAATTAAATTTTGCGTGGTGGTGGTTTCCTGCACTATTGCTATTGCCTGACATCGGTATGATTGGGTATGTTGTAAATCCTAAAGTTGGAGCATTAACATATAATTTTACACATCATCGTTTGGTAGCGACAATGATAGCATTTTATGCTATTAGTTATGGAAATGAGTATTGGAAACTTTTTGCTATTATACTTTTTGCACACATTTCTTTTGATAGAGCTTTAGGATATGGTTTAAAATATACCGACAGTTTCCAGAATACTCATTTAGGTACTATTGGAAAAAATAAGTCTAATATATGACGATTTGTAAAAAAAATGTAAGGTATAAAAAGTAGTGCTTTTTTAAGCTCTAATTCCCAAGGCTACTTGATAAACTTCAAAAAAAGACGGGATGAGGAATTAGATTATTTTATAAAGTTTTGTTAAATACAATGTAGGTATTTAGATAATTACCTAAATTTGTACTCGTAAAAATATATCCAATATATGAAATTATTAGAAGTCATTAAATCATTGTCAAATCAAACTCGTTTGAATATTCTTGCTTGGTTGAAAGATCCATTTGCTAATTTTCCTGCTGAAGAGCTAGTAGACTATAAGTCTTCATTAGGGGTATGTGTTTCGGATATTGCAAAAAAGGCAGAAATGTCTATTCCTACGGTTTCCGTTTATCTTAAAAACATGTCAGCAGCAGGTCTTTTAGAGGCTACAAGAAAAGATCAATGGACTTATTATAGACGCAATGAAAAAGCGATACAAGAGTTAGCGGAATTGATTAAAGAAAATTTATAAAAAAATTTCAATAAATAATTAGATTTTTACCTAAATACATAAATGTCTAAATATAAAAAAACATGAATGTAGCAGGATTAAAAGAGTTCGGTTCGGTAGAGAAATCTGAACTATTAGAAGTACCAACCCCAAAACAGGGAGTTGATGAAGTATTAGTAAAAGTAATGGGAACATCAGTAAATCCGTTAGACTTTTAGGTTCGTCTGGGAGATTATAAAAAAGTGTTACAGCTTTCTGTTATTACCGTACATAACGTATTAGGCGTAATCGTGGAGATTGGAACAGGTGTCAAAAAAATTAAGGCAGGAGATGAAGTATATTATATTTCGGAAATCTTTAACTACAATGGAAGCTATACAGAATACCATATTGCCAAGGGAACCATCATTGGTATTAAACCTAAAAAAGGCAAGCCATTTGAGAGTAGTAACATTTCCTTTGTCAAAAATAAGTAAAACACACAGTCTACTGGAATTTAGAGACAGCAATAACGATTTTATAGTAATAGGTGTATATAAAACTGAAAAAAAATAAAATAAGATATGAGTAATCAGGATATTTTTATAAAGGCCAACAAAGCTTTGGCAGAAGGAAACTACGAAGAATTTATCGGTTACTGTACCGAAGATATCAGATGGGAGAACGTAGGAGATAGTATCTTCAATGGAAAAGCTGAAGTTCTTAGATACATAAGCTCTGCTTATGATGGGACAACCTTCACAACAGAAAATCAGATTAGAGAAGACGGTTTCATCGTTGAGTTGGGTAAAATCATATTTGAAAAAAACGGTCAGTCAAAAAAAAGTTCTTATTGTGACATTTGGAATTTTAGAGATGGATTGATTAGTCAGTTTACTTCATTTGTGATTTGAGAAAGCTGAATAAAAAATGATTATTTAAAGCCGGGATTTAAAATTCTGGTAAAAGAATAAATCATAACCTCAAGGAGTTTCGGGAATTTTTAAACCTACAATTGGTTTTTTAGACCAAGTCTGTGAAGTCGTCTTTTAAATTTTTTAGCTCTTCAGTATTTAATTGTAGATGTTTATCTACGTTTTATCCTTGCAAGTTCATCTAAATTTATAAAAACGTAAAAAAATAAACCTTTAATAAAAAAATGTAAAAGATCTGGGTAGTAATTATAAAAATCACAATAATTAACACCCATACAAAAAAATAATTTAAAATGTTATAATTATGAAAGCAGCAGTATTAAATGAATTTGGCTCGGTAGAGAAATTCGAACTATTAGAAGTACCAACCCCAAAACCGGGAGTTGATGAAGTATTAGTAAAAGTAATGGCAACATCAGTAAATCCATTGGATTTTCAGGTTCGTCGGGGAGATTATAAAAATGAGTTACAGCTTCCAGTCATTACCGGACACGACGTATCAGGAGTGATCGTGGAGATTGGTACAGGTGTCAAAAATTTTAAAGTTGGAGACGAGGTATATTATACTCCTGAAATCTTTAACGGGAATGGAAGCTATGCAGAATATCATGTTGCCAAAGAGTCCATCATCGGTATCAAACCTAAAAATGTAAGCCACTTGGAAGCCGCAACATTTCCTTTGGCAGCTGGTACAGCTTGGGAAATGCTTTATACCAGAGCACAACTTAAGATTAATCAAACGATTTTGATACACGGTGGTGCAGGTGGTGTGGGAATACCAACTATTCAAATAGCAAAGGCAATGGGAGCAACTGTTTATACAACAGCAAAATCCATTCATCATGATTTTCTAAAAGGTTTGGGTGCGGATTATACCATTGATTATGAAAAAGAAAATTATATCGATGCAATTTTAGAGCTAACCAATAATAAAGGTGTAGACGTTGTAATTGATACAATAGGTGGTACCACACTTTCAGACAGTGGTAAGGTTTTAAGTCAAATGGGACAGGTTGTAACGTTAGTTGATATTGAACAGCCGCAAAACCTTATCCATGCGTGGGGAAAAAATGCTACTTACCATTTTGTATTCACCAGACAGAACAGAAACAAACTGGATGAACTTACGAAGCTGGTAGAATCAGGAAAGCTGAAAGCTGTGGTGAACAAAGTATTTCCATTGTCGGAAATAAGTAAAGCACATAGTTTATTGGAATTTAGAGAAGGTGATCCGGATTTCTATGGTAAGATAGGGGTACAGATAGGAGATTAAATAGTTAGTAATTAAAGATGAGATTAATCGGTAGGCAGAACATTTTCTGCTTACCATTAATTAAAAAAAGGATAAACTATGAAAACAATTGGATATGTAACAATGTTTGCATTTTTACTTGTTGCATTGGGCTGTAAGAATGATTCACGTAAAAACAATGGTGTAGCTGATTTAGATACTGAAAAGTTAGAAACGGTATATACTGATAGTATTTATCAATTTACTGGGGTGGCTGTATCAAGTAGTAACCGTCTATTTGTCAACTATCCTTATTGGTTAGACAAGCATAAATATTCTGTTGTTGAAGTAAAGAAAGGCAAGGCGATACCTTATCCCGATGAAGACTGGAACAGCTTTAAAAAAGGAGAAGACGGACAAAATAAATTTGTTTGTGTACAGGCAGTTTATATTGATGACCAAAACTATCTGTGGGTAGTAGATGCTGCCGGAATTGGTCTTGGACCAATTTATCAAAGAAGCAATAAGGTTGTCAAAATCAATTTGACAACAGATACAATTGAAAGAATCTATAGGTTTCCAGAGGAAATTACTCATGACCATGTGTATCTCAATGACATTAGAGTAGATAATCATAATGGTTATGCATATATGACAGATTCTTCTTCCGGGGGAATAGTCATATTGAATATAGTATCAGGCGAATCAAGATATGTTCTGGAACAGAATCCTGCCGTTCTCTCAGATAAAAATTATAAGTTTAGTCCACTGGGAAATGAGCTTACCACTGCTGATGGTGAACCTTTAAAAGTGAATAGTGATGGTATAGCCCTTAGTCCTAACAGAGAATGGCTCTATTTCAAACCGCTCACCGATGCGAAATTATATCGTATACCCACTTCAGTATTAAGGGATTTCAAGATGCCAAAGAACACTATTGCAGAAAGCGTTGAAGACTTGGGAATATTTACCACCACAGACGGGATGGTTTTTGATTCCAATGGCAACCTTTATTTTGGTGATTTAGAGAAGAGTAGTATTATCAAGATTACTCCAGATCTTAAAATCCAAGAATTAGTACGGGATGAAGATCAATTGATCTGGCCCGATAGCTACAGTATTTCCAAGGATGGTTATCTATATATAACAGCTTCACAAATTCAGTATATGCCTTGGTTTCACCAAGGAGAAAACAAAACAGAATTACCCTATAAGATATTAAAGTTGAAATTATAATTAAGTATTGTACTATGGTGGTAGCGTGATTACTGTTATCTTACAATCATAAAACCAAAGTTAATTTCTAAACAACATAAAAATGAAAGCAATTGTATTAAAAGCACCAGGTGGTGTAGAAAACTTAGTTATTCAAGATTTAGAAAAACCGACTATTAAGTCTGGAGAAGTATTAATTCAAGTTAAAGCAATAAGTGTTAATCCTGTTGATATAAAAACCCGTAATGGAAAAGGAATATATGGACGGATAAAAGATGAAAGCCTCCTCGTCTTAGGCTGGGATATTTCTGGTATCGTGGAGGAAAGTCTTGATGATAAATTTCAAATTGGCGATGAAGTATTCGGAATGGTAAATTTCCCAGGGCATGGAAAGGCTTATGCAGAATATGTGGCAGCTCCGGCATCGCAACTGGTACTTAAACCTCAAAATATTTCGCACGACGAAGCAGCTGCAACAACATTGGTTGCATTGACTGCTTGGCAAGCATTGACTACAAATGCCAATGTGCAGAAAGGTCAAAAAGTACTTATCCATGCAGCTTCAGGAGGAGTAGGACATATTGCAGTTCAGATTGCCAAATACTTAGGAGCTACCGTAGTTGGAACATCTTCTTCTAAAAACAAGGATTTTGTATTGAGTATTGGAGCTGATGCACATATTGATTACCACGATTACGATTGGGGTAATCACTCAAGGGAATTTGATTTTGTTCTTGATACTATTGGAGGCGACAACATAGACAACTCTCTTGAAGTGACCAAGGAAGGAGGAAGTATCATTAGTATTCCTACCGGACTAAATGAGGAAGTGACTGCGAAAGCAGCTTCTAAAGGAGTGAAAGGTTATTTCATTCTGGTACAATCTAATGGAGATGATATGGGAAAAATTGCTAAGCTTTTGGAGAAAGGAATTATAAAACCACATATTTCCAAAACCTATGGTTTTGATCAGATACAAGAAGCTCATGTACAACAAGAAACAGGTAGAACAGTAGGTAAATTGATCATTGCGGTATAACATCTCATCCCTCATTTTTGACACTTCAATTATTTATTTCAGATGTGTGCAAATGGTAATTTTACTTTTACATTGATAAATTAACACTAAATATTGTATCAATGAAAAAGATTATTTTTGTGTGCCTGTTTTCACTAGGCTGTTTCCATAGCAATGCACAATTACATTTGGGAGCCAAAGCAGGCACTAATCTAAGTAAAATTAATGGTGAATCTTTTAAAGATAAACACCAATTAGGGTATCAGCTGGGAGGGTATGTTTACTATGATTTTTCAAATTTCTTTGGACTTCAGGTTGAGGCACAATTTAACCAATCAAACACTGAAATAAATGAAGAATACATAGACATATTATTGGATGCTTTTGAGAAGAAAAAGAAGCTGAATTATATATCTGTCCCGCTATTATTGCGGATGAATACTCAGGGAGGTATCACGTTAGTTGGCGGACCCCAGTTTAGTTTTTTGGCCGATGGAAACAAAACAGTTCTTCAAAACGGAAAAAAACTTTTTAAAAACACAGATATTGGATTCGTTGCAGGAATAGATCTTAATTTAAGACCATTTGTACTTTACGGCAGATATATTTGGGGTTTTAACGATATAAGCGATGTAGGAAATAAAGCAAACAGTCGTCAAATACAACTTGGTGTAGGATTTGAGATTTTTTAATAAATGAACAGTTCTATAGAATTTTAATTTTTGATTAAAAATGGAGGAAAGTCTTATGATATTTCCTCTATTGCTTTAAAATTTAAATACTCGTATCTTTAGAACAAAATATCCTTTTTTAATAATCAACTTTATAGACAAAAAATAAATGGCTTTGCAAACAAGAAATATCTTTAGAGTTAAAGCCGGAAAAGTCGGTCTGATTTTTCTTACATTTTTGGGTTTGTATTTAATCAGTTTTACGGTCTATCCTCATTCGGAATGGAATAATTATTTAAAGCTATCTCCTTTAAAAATCGTATTTGATATTTTAAGTACTTTGTTGTTATCAGTTTGTATTATTGAATTATGCCTCTATATAGACCGTAAGATGAACAGATATCTACCTTGGAGTGAACACACTACAAAAAGACTGATTTTACAGACCGGTATCCAGGTGTTATCACTATTCGTGTTACTTATTATTTATGCTCCTCTCACATTTTTTACAATGCAGTTTTTAGATATTAGGTATGAATTTACTAATTCTAAAGAAAGTAATGTGATATATTTTGTTATATCAATCACTTTTTTAACATTGATAGTAAGTATGTTGAATACAGTAATCTTTTTATCATCCAACTGGAAAAAAGAAATTGTCACTGCAGCCGAATACAAGATAAAAGCAGCTGAAAGTAAACAACTGGCAATTCAAACAGAATTACAGGCATTACGTTTGCAATTAGACCCTCATTTTGTTTTTAATAATCTAAGTGTGCTTTCTGAACTTATTCTTAAAGATCGACAACTAGGATTTGAATACACAGAGAATTTCTCAAAAGTCTATCGCTATTTGTTAATCAATGCAAAAAAACAGTTAATCAGCTTGCTGGATGAAATTCAATTTCTGTATGCTTACCTTTTCTTGTTGAAAAACAGAATGGGAGATGGAGTTGTGTTTGAAATTGATATTTCTGAAACACAAATGAATTTATACCTGCCTCCGATTACCCTACAGTTATTAGTTGAAAATGCCATTAAACATAACAGAATTGAAAAAGAAAACCCTTTACGAATTAAAATTTACACTAACCAGACCAACGAATTAATTATTGAAAATACACTTTTTCCTTTACTTAAAAGTCCGGTTTCTTCTGGTTTAGGATTAGAAAATATCATGAGCAGATATGCAATATTATCTGAGAGTAAGCCACAAATTATACAAACCGATACTACATTTATTGTAAAAATACCTTTATTGAAATGAATAATATCAAAAAAATTGTAATCATAGAAGACGAAGAAGCCAATGCACAACGTTTGCAGAGAATAATTTTGGATATAAGACCTAGTTATAAAATAGTAGAAGTGTTGAGCAGTATAAAAAAGTCTGTGGAATGGCTGTCTAATAATGAACCGCCTGATTTACTATTTATGGACATTCGGGTTTCTGATGGTATAAGTTTTGAAATTTTTAATTTAATTGAAGTGCAATGCCCGGTAGTTTTCATAACAGCTTATGATGAATATGCAGTGAAAGCTTTTAAATACAATAGTGTTGATTATCTTCTAAAGCCTGTAGAAAAAGAAGAATTAGAAAATGCGATTCTCAAATTTGAAGGGCAGAAGAATTCCAATGTAACACAAAATACGTTGATGAAAAATTTAATGGATTTCATTGATAAAAAAGAATATCGGGCACGTTTTCTGGTACCTTATCGCGACGGCTTTAAACAAATTAATGTAGATTCTATTGCGTATTTTTTCTCTGAATTAGGTTCAACTTATGCAATATCGTATGACTGTGAAAAAAATCTAATTCCTCAAACTTTGGAGACATTAGAAGAACAGCTGAATCCCAAACAGTTTTTCAGGGCAAACAGGCAATATATCATCCATATCAATTCAATTAAGCAGGTACATAACTATTTCAATTCAAAATTGAAATTGGAATTAAAGAATAGCAAAGAAGAAGTTTTTGTAAGTCGATTAAAAGCAAATGCGTTCAAAGAGTGGTTAGATTACTAATACTTTTTTTGTTTTGACAGTTTAACGCGATAAGAAAACATTTCATTCTTTAATTTTGTCACTTCACTCAGAAAATCATCTTTTAAGGCAAGATATCAATCTATTTTTGCGGTATAATTAATATTAAAAAAAATGAAAAAATTAATTTTTATCTTGTTATTTGGGGTTCTCTTTTTTAATACAACCCATGCACAAAAGTATTTTGGAAAAAGTTATGCACCCACTCAAAATGTTGATGAATATTTTGATATTTCCGATGTAGAAAAAGAGTACACGGTTATGGGAAAAACTGAGCTTGTACAAGGTTTTCGTTCGTTGGAAAAGTCTCAACAAAAGATTATTAGTCTGGCAAAAAAGAAAGGAGCCGATGGGGTAATTTTTTCGATTGAAGAAGAAGTTTATGGTACATCAAATTCAAGCGGTGGTAGTGTAAATGAAAAGAAGAAGAAAAAAACAACAGTATCTTCGACTAGTAACACAATAGATTTAAAAGAAAAGAAAATTAAAGCAACATTTATTAAATATAAATAAGGTTCTCATTGCAACAAAGCCGTTTTCAAAAAACGGTTTTGTTGTCTAAGAGCAGTACTTAACTACCCGATGATTTGTTTTCGATGGTTTAATCCCCAGTCGGCTATGGTAAGAGTAAGATGTTTCAGCGTTTCACCATATTCAGTAAGTTGGTATTGCACAGTAATGGGTTGCGTATTTAAAACCTCTCGCAGAATAAGTTGATTCATTTCAAGTTCTTTAAGCTCCCGGCTGAGCATTTTTCCGGAAATACCTTCTACTTCTCTTAGTAATTCAGAGTAGCGCATCGGGTAAAATGTTAAGCAGGAAATAATAGATATTTTCCATTTACCACCAATAACATCCAGGGTATCATGTATCGCTCTGATATTATGTTTACACATTTTATTGATTCCTTTTGTTGTTATGTCTTTATTTTTCATGTACCAATTTTATTAATGGTTACTCAAATGTTACTATTACTTTTTGTCACAAAGGTACAAATTGTCACTTGTGTGATATAACTTTGTAATATAAAATTAAAAAAATGGATTTAATACAAGATTTAAACTGGAGATATGCTACAAAAAGCTATAACAACGAAAAAATAAGCAACGAAAAATTAGACTTTATTCTAGAAGCTACCAATCTATCAGCTTCTTCTATAGGATTGCAGCCATATCGTATATTCGCTATTGATAATACAGAACTGAAGACAAAACTAGGGGCTAATTCTTTTAACAAACAAATAGCTCAATCATCGCACCTTTTAGTATTCGCAACGTATAATAAAGTAACAACTCAGCATGTGCAAGATCTTGTGAATTTAACAGCAGAAAAACAAGGTGTTACAGTAGAATCGTTGAACGGTTTATTTACTGCTGCAAATGCGTACTTTACAAGTAGAAGTGATGAAGAAAACAAGCTTTGGGCAGAAAAACAGACCTATATAGCATTGGGGACAGCACTAATCGCGGCAGCAAATGCCAAAATAGATGCCACACCAATGGAAGGTTTCGATGCACAGTTATTAGATGAATTATTAGGATTGAAAGAGAAAGATTTACACAGTGTTGTTATACTTTCTTTAGGGTATCGTGATGAAGCTAACGATTACTTAGCCAATCGTCCAAAAGTGAGAATTCCTGTAGAGGAGATGGTAACTAAGATCAGTTAAATATAGTAGCAGCCTAAGCTTCTTGGAAAACTTAGGCTCTCTATATGTTGTTATTTAATGCACAAATATGATTCAATCTGCATATCCTGTATGAATAAGTATTGGGATATATTAAGTAGATGAGGCCTTATAAACTAGGAGATAATAAAAAAAAACACTAACTTTGAATATCTTGATTAGATTTATATGCATCCATTATTCCAATATAT
>SMEI01000085.1_pt1 | contig 15028 bp, 15 predicted proteins | sample 2456321 | NCBI WGS metagenome assembly SMEI01 (sample SAMN10132588, study PRJNA489261) | soil metagenome | isolation source: day1 control-silt loam soil ammended with composted manure from dairy cow... | place: USA | collected 2015-05-01
GCATTGATCAGCAGCTTTTCTACTAATTGCTGGTCTCTAGGTCCTCCTTTTTTTTCATGCTTGGTCAGTTGAACTACATATTCATCCACCCTCTTCTTTCCTAGCTTGTGCCCTCTTTTTTTTAATTGGGCTAAGACCCTTTCGAAGTGCTCCCATTCTTCGGCGACTACTGGTGTAAGTGCATCTACGAGCGCTTCTTTATCTGGAAAATGTATGATAAGGGATATACAGGAAGAGGCTGCTTTTTGCTCACAATAAGCATGATCTACAAGAATTTCTTCAATGTTCTTCTCGGCAATATCCACCCACCTTGGGTCGGTAGGCAATTTTAAACCTAACATAGCAATTTTTATTAACTTATATTTTCTAATTTAAACTCATAACTCCGTTGCCCCATTAATCATAAAACATCCAATTCAGTCCAAAATCAATACTTCCTCTTTGGCCTGTATAGTATGGGGTGGTGAAATATCCATCTGTCAGTCCGATCAATTGCCCAAAATTTGTCAGTTTGAAAAATATCCTTGCGCTGCTAATTTTAAAGTTGACAAAGAAATCTGTTGTATAGTATTGAGGAATCTCAAAATGGTTTTGCAAAAAGAACTGCATCGTTACAGGGTTGTAATCATGTGCAAAATATGCTGACTGAAAATGACCATCAAATCCACCTCTCAACTGTAACTTGTCTTTGAAAACAAAGTTGGTATAGTATAAAGAAGCATTAGCAAACAATTCTGGTATGCGGAATTTGTCTTTGGAGTTGCCTGTAATGGCCGTGTAGGTCACAGCAGCCTCAAAGTGAAGATTCTTTAAGAACGTAACCTTAAAATCCACTCCTGGAGATAGTATTTGATTTAAACCACTCGCTTGAGCAGGCCTTGCGTTTTCGTCAAAGTATAGATACCCGTTGATATTACTTACACTGAGCCGAGGTTTAACCAAAAGATTGCCAACTTCTACATTGATGGCAGCCTTTAGCTCATCGGTTTCCATCGGGCTAAAGTTATTGTCCCATTCGTCATGATTGCCAAAGTAGCGCTTAAATAAGTACGGAGCCTCAGAACGAACCCTTTGGATACTACCTTCTAGCCATTTACTGGCTAACCTAGCACCTACCCTATAATTACCTCCCAAAAGGTACTCTCCAAAAAAACCTACCTTTCCTAAGTTTTCCTGCAAATAAGAAATGTCAAATCCGCCATAATTTTCAGTCTCATACCCTGGAGAAGGCAAATATTTGTAAGCAAATGACACATCCCTACGCTTATAATATAACTGATAGAAAAAACCACTAAAATCACCTTTTACACCGCCTACGTTGGTAACAGAGCGGAATATATTATGCTCATTGGTTGTTTTTTTGTCGATCAGTTTGCGTGCATAAAATAAAGAATCCGACCCACTGATATCATCTTCAAAGCTGACTTCTTGCTTGAGGACATCGAATTTATGGAATAGTGTTGTGAAGTCTGAAAGCTTGTACTGATGGTAAAGATGCGCATTGATTCTAAGTTCGGAACCTTTGGCCTCAGAGAGCCAAACGTTTTCTTCTTCGTAGTCGAAAAGCCCTCCGGGAATTTCTTCTGCCATTCCATCGTTGGTGAATGGATAAATTCCACCCGACTCATTTACGTCCTGTTTTAGCCTTGATACATTCGCTAATACTCTATATGTGGAATCTGCTGTAATAAACGCCATATAGGCATCATAGGCCGTTGACATGGCATGCCTGTCTTGGGCATATCCCGTTGCCCCTATTTGCCTGTCTGCCGAGATCCTTGTAAAGTCAAACCCAAAGTTCCACCTTGGGTTAATGTTTCTACTAAAATCTACATCTACTGTCGATCGCCCATTTGCTCCAAATACAGCTGCTACCTTAGAGTAAGGTGAGCGAGAGTCAAAATATTGAATTTTTTCAGGGGATATAAAGTAAAAGTTGTAGGCGTTGTAGCCAGATGTAAGCCCTATTTCCTTGGGCGCTTCAAAAAAAATGGGTCGGATCGCCGTGGCAAGATTCCCTAAGTCCTGAAGTCTCCTTCCATGCTTGTCCACCACACTAAAATACTGAAAGTCCACAAGTGTGGTGTCCAATACAAACAGAGTGTCACGTTGTTGAATGATAGATGATTCATAGAAATACCTTGTGGTCGTGGGACCATACACCTGTTTGGTGGAATCGTCCAATATTTGTGCTTGCACCATATTACTGAGGGCAAGAAGAAAAAATAGCGATAGATATAGGTAAATCCTTTTTTGCACGTCCAAAATTATATAATTCCCTGTAAACTATCTTTCCTTTTCCTAACAGAATTAAGCACCTCTTCTATAAAGGCATTTTCATTATCGAGGATATAAGTTTCTATAGGCAAATAAAAAATGGGTAGTTCTTCCAAAACCTCTTGAATTTCTGAAGGCAACAATTTTACCATATCCTTTTCTGTTGTTAATAAAAAATCCCCTTTCGATTGAATGAATTCCTCCTTTATGCGTTGTACATCTTCAATTGTATAATAATGGTGATCGCCATAAGCGAGGTGCCTTACGACCTCATATTTTTTTCTAACAAATTGCTCAAAGTGATCAGCTTTGGCCAAACCTGATATTAAAAGCACCTTGCCCTCGGGTGCCACTGATGTTCCGTATACAGCCTGAGGATTTTTGTAACGGGTGCCGCTGAAGTATACTGGTACTTTAGGCATAGCATATTGCCTTATAGACTGGACAAAGGTGGTCTTTGTTTCTTCGGATAGCGTTTCAGGGCACTTGGTTACTACTATCACATCTGCTCGTTGGGCTCCTTTTCTCGCTTCTCTTAGTCTCCCAGCTGGTAATACATAATCTTTAAAAAAAGGAGAATCATATGCTGTAAGTAAAATATTAAGGTCCCGTGCTACTTTTCTGTGTTGGTAAGCATCGTCTAAAATAATCACCTCTGTATCAGGATGATGGAATAGTATTTCTGGAATGGCAATGGCCCTCTCTTCGCCTACCGCTATTGTGGCAGATGATCTAAACTTTCTGTAAAACTGCATCGGTTCATCACCAATGTTGGCTGCTGTGGATTGCTCGGAGGCTAGAAAAACACCCTTTGTTTTTCTTCCGTAACCTCTGCTCAAAGTGGCTACTTTGTATTGGTTTTTCAATAGCCTGACCAGATATTCAACCATAGGAGATTTGCCTGTACCCCCTACAGCGAGATTGCCTACACTCACTGTAACCGTTTCAAAATGGATCGCAGGTTTGCTTCCAATATCATAAAGGTGATTTCTCAGCCTTGTGACTGCATCATACAATATGCTGAAAGGAAACAATAAAATCTGAAGTAGTGGCATAGTTGCGAAATTATATAATTTTTGTTTCCCGCCCTACAAATAATACACGTCAGTCCCTAGACTCATAGGATACCTAGTTTTCTTTTATAAGGACAAGAAAGCGTATCTTTGCACATAAAGTATAATGTATATTCAATAAATATATTTTTAAATGTCAGATAATATTTACTGCCCAAAATGTAATTCACCTTACGGATATTCCACAGGAATTCTAATGATGTGTCCCGAATGCGGTCATGAGTGGAATCCTTCAGAAGTTGAAGAAGAAACTAACGATAATGTAGTAAAAGATGCCAACGGAAATATACTACAAGATGGAGATACCGTAGTGGTAATTAAGGATTTGCCTGTTAAAGGTGCACCAAGACCAATAAAAGCAGGTACAAAGGTGAAAAATATTCGATTAGTAGATGGCGATCATAACATTGATTGCAAAATTGATGGCTTCGGCTCTATGGCGCTAAAGTCAGAGTTTGTAAAAAAAGCGTGACTTTATAGCTTCACTGTGGCATTTTTCCCCAATTTGTTACTTCTATCTACAATAATATAAATTTAGTAGGCTTCTCTCATTCTTTATAATTTACTGCAAATCAACTAGTTGTGTTGGTCAATGGTTTTTGGCACGCTATTTCTATATAGGGAGGGTACAATTAACCTTTAACCTTAAAATACATATTATGAAAAAGATATTGTTAACCTTCGGAATAGCATTGTTGGGATTTACAGTTGTAAACGCTCAAGATGCAGATGCTTATGAACCAACTTCTACTGAAGCAACTGAAGTTGAAGCCACAGAGGCAGAAGCTGAACTTGATGCTGTAGAAGCCGAATCAGAAGCTCCGGAAAAAGAAGAGAAAAAAGTAGAAAAGCAAAAAAAGGAAGCTAAGAAAGAAGAAAAAGCAGAAGCTAAAACCGAGGAATCTGAAGCAACTGTTGAGTAATCACGATAGATAGAGATAGCATTTATTTTTTCAGAAGAACATTTTTTTATCTTAAGCATCAGTTAGAAATAGCTGATGCTTTTTTGATGGTATTTTGGAAGGGGTTAAACGTTAAAACGGACAAAACTTATAATCATTAGGCTAGGGTTGAGTAATTGATGGCATCCCCCTCTCTAGTCCAAGCTTGCAGCAGGGGCTTGTAAAAAACAAAAAATGGTACAATGCGTCCGCTTGGGCCTTTTTGTTTTTTAGCAATTGTAGGGGCATTCGGTCATATACTGTGGCAATAAAGGATCCATTGGAATAAGCTATATCGGTTGAGAAGCACAAGCGGACGCTTGCGTTAGAAGGAGTGCTATTAGGATAGTCCTGAGTAATGGGTGACACCCCTCTTAAAAGGGGTGTCATCTCAAGTAAATTACAAAATCAATATCAACAATAGTATAATGATGATAATTGCGCCAAAAGACAGATATACACCACGCTGGTCCATGGCTTTGGCTTCTTTATTCATTTCACGTAATTCTATTCTCAAGGCCTTTCTTTCCTCCTTTGTCAGGGATGCCCGGTCAATTCCTTTGATTTCTTCCACACGTTGGCGCATCTCCTTCATCCGCTGAGCGATTTGCTCTTCGGTCATCCTGACAGGTTTTTCTTCGATTGGTTTATAAGGGGTTGCAGTCGTACTGAAAATAAAAGTAAAAGTGGTAAAGAATAAGAGAAAAAATATTTTTTGTTTCATGGCTTATTATATTTTGTTATAAGCTCATAAATCATATTACTGCACTTTTTGTTTTCTTTGAGCATACAAAATAGATCAGCTATACCATTAATCTACCTCCTTAAATGTCTCGTCTCCGCACATTCTTACGACCTTGGGCAAAAAAGTCCCTATCACTTCCACCAAATCATGTTGTGCACCCATCACAATATTGATATCCTTATAAGCCATGGGCGCTTCATCCAGTCCCGAACCGATCAGTTCTACACCCGCTTCTTTTAAATGAGTCGCGACTAATTTCGGGTCAAGTGATTTCTTGGCTTGCGTTCGTGACATGGCCCTTCCGGCTCCGTGGGAAGCAGAGTTGATCGAATCCGGATCTCCCTTTCCCCTTACGATAAAGCCAGGAGCAGTCATAGAACCTGGTATAATGCCGAGCACACCCTTGCCTGCTGGGGTAGCTCCTTTTCTATGAACGATGATCTCATTCCCTTCTGCATCCTTTTCTTTCCAGGCGAAGTTGTGGTGATTTTCAACCATGGCAATGGGTGTTGTCCTTAATGCCTCTGCCATTCGATCATGAATCTGGTGGTGGCACGCAGATGCATAGTTCCCCGCCAGATTCATAGCCTGCCAATATTCTTGTCCTGCCTCAGAGTCTAAATCCAACCATGCCAAGTGCTTAGCTTCTCGAGGAAGCTGGGTGAGCTTCATGGCTAATTTTGTGTAGTGACTAGCAATGGTGGCTCCTAACCCGCGGGATCCTGAATGCGAAAGCAAAGCCAAGTATTTGCCCGGTGCCAACCCGAATTCATTAGATTCATCTATTATTGCTGTGATGCCAAATTCTACAAAATGATTACCTCCACCAGAGGATCCCAATTGAGAAAAAGCCTTGTCCTTCAATCCTTTTAGCAATTTAATTTCTGTGAACAACGGATCTTCTATTACTTCATGTTCTCGTGGTTTTTTGAAAGTTGCTCTACCGAACTTAGTATTATCTACAAGCATTTTCTGCAGTGTGTGGCGATTTTCTTCGATGAAACTTGCGGGAACATCATAAATAGACATGCACATCCTGCAGCCTATATCTACGCCAACACCATAGGGAATTACAGTATTTTTTGTTGCTAATACCCCGCCTATTGGCAATCCATAACCTTGGTGTGCATCGGGCATCAAAGCACCAGCGACGGTTATGGGAAGCTTCATTGCGGTATCCATCTGGAGAATTGCGCCTTCATCTATGCCTTTGGCACCATATACTTTATATGGCTCCGGACTTTCGTTTAAAAATTGTTGATATGGGTTTGTTACGGGTTTTTGTAGCGCTAAAGCTATTGGCGCTAACCTTTCGTCTTCTAAAAATTGGTCTGGAGCATCCAATACATTTATGAGCAGATTTGAAAGTTGGGGCAAGCCCATTTCTGAAAAATGCTTTTGAATGACCTCTTTTGCAATGCCGATAACCTTACCTGCTGGGTATCCTAATGCTAATAAATAGTCGCCCGTTATTTCCATTTTTTATTCTTCTTAAGCTTGAAATATAAGGAAAATTATGAGATAATGTTTGATGGGGATTTCTTTGGCTAAAGCCGTCTGAAGAGTTATTCATTGGGAATGGGCTAAAGCCTCATTCCTATTGATCAGGGCGACATTTTGGCAAATAGCCCATGAATTAATCAAAAGGGATCTTTCTTCAGGAAAGAAATGCTTTAGCCAAATTGAATTGTACGGGCTCGTATAGTGGTTATGCACCCCACCCCATTCTTCTTTAAAGCCCAATATGCAGCTATTCATTGGACCTCATTCCTATTGATCCGAGCAGGGCGTGCATACCCTATTAAATAGTCTCTGGATTTATCCATAGGGGTTTGATTTGAAACAGAAAGGCTTTAGCCTAATTTTATAATATTATATTACCTGTAATCGGTGATATCTTGGATCGACCTAAAACCACATACTATAAATTGTAAACATTTCAATAATCGCATGTAGGAAGTCTGTTGTAAAAAGTTTACATATTTGGTGTACAATGATTTACAATATTTTACCTTATGTTATACTTTAGTAGGAGCCTGCTGAATAATTCATCAAAAATGCCCGTTGACCTTAAATTGCCTTGGTTTGCTTATCTCACTGTTGTGCTTTTTAGTAAGTGCAAGGGTTCTGCATAAATAAGGCCTTTTCTTATGCAGTAAGCCCTCGATAATCTTATAGATGATTGGGGTTACGTAGGAGCGCCCCTGATAGCAACGGAAACCCCGACATGGGAAGGATTTTAATGGGTGATGCAGAATGCATCGATACTTGAGGAAGTTGAGAAATGCTGTGCGTGGGCTCGGAGTTGGAGTGAATAGCAGGAAATGGCGCCCATCAACTTATTCGTTTTTTCAATAGAGATTTAGGCTTTCTTCTTTACCTGTTTGAACCAAACATTATACTGCAAAATAGAGAAAGGCTTCCGAAGCGCTACTTGGCTACCTCGGAAGCCATCATGCTATTTATAAGAACTTCAATACCTGCTCGCCCATAGCTTCAGTGCCTAGGATTTTGTCTGCAGGAGTAGTTGAATCTGCGATATCTCCTGTACGGAAACCTGCTTTCAGCACTTTATCGACTGCGCTGATCACTAGTTCTGACTCTTCTTTTAGGCCAAAAGAAATGTCTAGCAATAATGCGGCTGACAATACTGAAGCGAGTGGATTCGCCACACCTTTTCCTGTTATGTCATGCGCAGAGCCGTGGATAGGCTCATAAACGCCTGTACCGTCGCCTATGGAAGCAGATGCCAACATACCCATAGAGCCTGCGATCTGAGAGGCCTCGTCGGTAAGGATATCTCCAAAAAGGTTGGCAGTAACCACCACATCAAAACGGCGAGGATCTTTGATCAAAAGCATAGCTGTGGCATCTACAAATTGGTGCTCGACTTCTACATCTGGGTACTCATCAGAAAGCTTTTGAATCACCTCTCTCCACAAACGGCTAGTTTCGATTACGTTGGCCTTGTCTACAGAGCAGAGTTTTTTGCGACGCGTTCTGGCTGCCTCGAAAGCTTTTCGAGCGATTCGCTCTACTTCAAATCTGCTGTATTGAGCAATGTCATAGGCAGTATCGCCATTGTCCTTTCGGCCTTTTTCTCCAAAGTAGATGTCTCCTGTAAGTTCTCTAAAGAATAGTATATCGGCGCCTTTTAGCACTTCTGGCTTGATGCTAGATGCTCCCAACAATTCATCGAACAGCTTTATAGGGCGAAGGTTGGCATACAAACCAAGCTCTTTTCTCATCTTCAACAAACCTTGCTCGGGACGTACTTTTGCAGAGGGGTCGTTGTCATACTTGGGATGACCAACAGCACCAAAAAGAACGGCGTCAGAGTTTTTCATCTTCTGCAAAGACTCTTCGGGCAGCGCTTCACCTGTGGCCTCTATAGCCACGTGTCCAATCAACGCTTCGTCATATGTGAACTCATGGTTGAATTTGGCAGCGATAGCATCCAAAACCTTTTTTCCAACGGCAGTTACCTCCTGCCCAATTCCATCTCCCGGAACAATAAGAATGTGTTTTTTAGACATTTGTTTCGTTTTTGTTTTATTGTAAGCTGTATTGTATTCTATTGCAAAGGCAATATTATAATTTATTCACTATCTTTACCAAGGACGCTAAGAGTTTCTACTCTGGTTCCTTCCCTTTGCGCTCTTAGCGACCAGACTTTGGATCCTATGCGATAGACCTTATATTTCATGTAAAACAAACAGAAGACGTATAGATTTTATCTAAATCAAGTTCAACATCTTCTCTGTGGCCTTGATGGCAGCAACAGTCTGGTCACTATCCAATCCTCGGGTTTTAAATTCTTTGTTCATATGTTCCCACGTTATGATAGTCTCGCATAACGCATCGGACTTTCCTCCTGGCGGGATGCGTACAGCGTAATCTACGAGGTTGGGCAACTGGATCTTTTTTAACTTATATACTTTCTTCAGTGCATTTACAAACGCATCGTATTGACCGTCTCCCTGTGCATGTACTTCAAAGGATTCTCCCTCGATACATATATCTAAGGTAACAGAAGGACGCAAGCCTTTTGAATGGGTAAGCACATAGTTCTTGATCTTTACTTTCTGTTCGGTAACAGCATTTTTGTCTAGGATATCAGAAATGATGTAAGGAAGATCAGCGGGTGTTACTACTTCTTTTCGATCTCCTAAGGCAATTACTCGCTGTGTGACTTTCTTCAAATCTTCATCGGATAGCTGAATACCCATCTGAAGCAAATTGTTTTCAATGTTGGCTTTACCACTGGTCTTTCCCAATGCATACATCCGCTTTCTTCCAAATCGCTCTGGGATAAGGTCATTAAAGTAAAGCTTATTTTTCTTGTCTCCATCTGCATGAATTCCAGCAGTTTGTGTAAATACATTCTCACCCACTACAGGCTTGTTTGCAGGAATTCGAAAACCAGAAAATGTCTCCACCAATTTGCTCACAGAGTACAGCGATTTCTCCTCCACAGAGGTCCTTACATCTTTCACGTAATCTTTGAGGACCGCGACAGCACTCGAAAGTGGGGCATTTCCCGCTCTTTCGCCCATGCCATTTACAGTAAGGTGCAAACCATGAGCTCCTGCCAAAGTAGCCTCCATCACATTGGCTATACTCAAGTCATAATCGTTGTGCGCATGAAAGTCGAAATGGAGTTCAGGGTACCTTTCTACCAGCTCCGTAAAATAGGCCCTGGTTTCTGAAGGATACAAAACACCTAACGTATCAGGCAGCATAACCCGCCTAATAGGTAGCTTCATTAAAAAATCAAGGTATTGTAATACATAGGCTTTGGAGTGTCTCATACCGTTGCTCCAGTCCTCTAAGTATATATTGCATTGTAGGCCTTTCTTTTCAGCCAGTTCCACAACATTGGCTACATCGACGAAATGCTCTTCGGGTTTTTTCTTGAGCTGATGAGTCAAGTGGTTCAGTGATCCTTTGGTAAGCACATTCATCACCTTGGCGCCAGCGTTCATAGTCCAGTTGATGGAAATGTCCTTGTCTAAAAAAGTAAGTATCTCGACCTTATCTAAATAATTATTCGCCTCAGCCCATTCTGTCATTTTCTTTACTGCTTCAAACTCCCCATCCGAAACACGGGCAGAAGCTACTTCTATCCTATCTACTTTCACTTCTGTAAGCAAAAGCTTGGCAATGGTAAGTTTTTCTAAAGCAGAAAAAGACACCCCGCTAGTTTGTTCTCCATCCCTGAGGGTAGTGTCCATTATTTCTACATGACGCTGTGGTTTTTTCACTGTGCTAATAAGATTGTTCCCTTCAATTTCGAATGAACTGTTTTACTGTTAACAGCTTCTTGAATTGTGGGAAATGGTTTGGTGATGAGTTCTATTGATAAAAATATTGCATCAGTATGAGTGGGATAGGCTTGAGGAGACGGGTGCACCTCAAGCCACTTATTATAATAGGTTATATTTTCTCTGCTGCGAAAGATTTTATTTCATCTTTCATTGCCTGAAGGTAATCGATATCATCAAACCCGTTCAGAAGGTTGTGTTTTTTATAACCGTTAATATCAAATGTTTCTTTCTCGCCAGTTTGAAGTATGGTGATGGTTTGTTCTGGTAAGTTGACCTCAAACTCAGCTTTTGGATCCTTTTCTATTGATAGGAAGATCTTTTCAAGAAATTCAGGGCTTACTTGTACAGGCAAAATGCCAACATTAATCGCATTATTCCTAAAGATATCGGCAAAGAAGCTAGACACCACACATCTGAAGCCATAATCATAGATGGCCCATGCAGCGTGCTCTCGGCTACTACCGCTACCAAAGTTTTTGCCTCCCACCAATATCTTACCAGAATATATAGGGTTATTTAGTACAAAGTCTTCCTTGAGGGTATCGTCGCTGTTGTATCGCCAGTCTCTGAAGAGGTTGTCACCAAACCCTTCACGCTTGGTGGCTTTCAAGAAACGCGCTGGGATTATCTGGTCTGTATCGACATTTTCAATCGGCAATGGAACCGCAGAACTTCTTAGAATATTAAATTTATCGTATGCCATTTATAGGTGTTAATTATTAAATGATAGAATAGAATGAACAATTACTGCATCAACTCCCGAGGATCAGTTACATATCCAGTAACGGCAGCTGCAGCAGCTACAAGCGGACTAGCCAGTAAGGTTCGGCTTCCTGGGCCTTGTCGACCTTCGAAGTTCCTATTACTAGTGCTCACAGCGTATTTGCCTGCAGGGATCTTATCGTCATTCATTGCAAGGCAGGCTGAGCAACCAGGTTCACGCAATTGGAACCCTGCTTCAGTAAGGGTATCTAAAATACCTTCCTCTTGAATTTGCTTTCTAACAACATGTGAGCCTGGAACAATCCATGCTGTGATATGGTCGGCTTTCTTACGACCTTTTACAATAGAAGCAAACGCTCTAAAGTCTTCGATACGGCCATTGGTACAGCTTCCAATAAACACATAGTCGACTTTTTTGCCCAGGACTTTCTCCCCTTCTGCAAAACCCATGTAGTTAAGCGACTTTTCATAAGTTGCCTTGCCGCCATTCAAGCTTTCCGCTGTAGGGATCAACTTAGAAATACCGATGCCCATACCTGGGTTGGTACCATAAGTAATCATGGGTTCGATGTCTGACGCTTCATAAACGTATTCCTTATCGAAAGTAGCACCTTCGTCGGTTTTCAATGTTTTCCAATAGGCCAACTGTTTGTCCCAATCCTCTCCTTTTGGCGCCAACTCTCTTCCTTTGATATAGTTAAAGGTCACTTCGTCAGGGGCAATCATTCCTCCTCTCGCCCCCATTTCTATACTCATATTGCAAACCGTCATACGGCCTTCCATGCTCATATTTTCAAAAACCTCTCCTGCGTACTCCACAAAATAACCAGTAGCACCACTAGTAGATATTTTTGAAATAATGTATAAGATCACATCTTTAGGTGTCACTCCCTTGCCAAGTTTTCCATTTACCACAATGCGCATCTTCTTAGGCTTAGGCTGCATGATACACTGTGAAGAAAGTACCATCTCTACTTCTGAAGTGCCAATGCCAAATGCAATGGCACCAAACGCCCCATGGGTAGAAGTGTGAGAGTCACCACAAACAATGGTCATACCTGGAAGTGTAATCCCATTTTCAGGGCCTACTACGTGAACAATACCGTTTTTGGGATTGCCAAGCCCCCAGTGAGAAATCCCATATTTAGTGGTGTTCTCCTCCAAAGCGCGCAATTGATTTGCAGATAGCGGATCTTTTACCGGTAGGTGCTGGTTAATCGTTGGTGTATTATGGTCAGCCGTAGCAAATGTACGTTCAGGATACAATACTTTAAGACCCCTGCTCTCCAGCCCTCTAAAAGCTACAGGACTCGTTACCTCATGGATAAAGTGCCTGTCGATAAAAAACACATCTGGGCCATCTTCAATTTTTCTTATCACATGAGAGTCCCACACTTTGTCAAATAGTGTACTTGGCTTATTGTTCATTACTTATTTATTTGAATTACTTAAACGTCAGCTTATGGACCAGAACCGTTAGATATATCAGATTCGGGTCTGTTGGACAAATAAAATTCTATACAGAAATGCAAATATAAGGAAGAGGATGGTAAAAAGCATTTCTTGTATTTCATTTGTTTTCTTAATTTGATTTAGGATGAATGAAACTAACTCGGCAATATAATGCTAAGCGATAGGGAATTGGTCAGCTTAGCAACAGCTATATTATTGGCTAGGTATATTACAAGCAATGGGTTGATTCCGACAGGGCTTTTTTTTACATTTACCTGCCACAGCATTAGTGAATCTAATTTGATTGTGCAGCCCTGATTTTTTGTTCCATTCACAAGATTTGCCTACAATGAAACACGTCTCCATACTCACGCCACTTGGGCACTCTAGTTTAGTTAATATTCAAGGTACGCACCAAGTACTCAACCAAGTAAACAGCTTTTTGACACAAATGGGCAAGCATCCTATATTCGATGTTCATCTAGTAGGATTGGAGCAGGAAGCCCGACAGCCCACAGGGCTTTTTACTGTTAATCCCGATGCACTGATAGGCGACGTCAAAAAGACCGATCTTATCATTATCCCAGCTATACATGGTGCCCCTCAAGATGTTCTTGAGCGAAACAAAGCATATATTCCATGGATAATAGACCAATATAAAACTGGTGCAGAAGTAGCGAGCTTTTGCATAGGTGCTTATTTCCTTGCTGCCACAGGTCTGCTCGAAGGCAAGACTTGCGCCACACATTGGTTGCATGCTCACGATTTCAGGGCAATGTTTCCAGAGATAAATCTGGTCGACGACAAGATCATGACAGAGGATGACGGCATATATACTAGCGGAGGAGCCTACTCGTACCTTAACTTGCTTCTCTATCTCATAGAAAAATTTGCTGGCAGAGAAGTTGCCATCCTGACTTCCAAGACCTTCATGATCGACATCGACCGCAACAGCCAATCGCCTTTCATTATGTTTGAAGGACAAAAAAAACATAACGATGGAATCATTAAAAAAGCCCAAGAGTATATAGAGGAAAACTACCAAGAAAAAATAACTGTCGATCAGCTTGCGTCCATGTTTGCTCTGGGCCGTAGAAGCTTGGAAAGAAGGTTCAAAAAGGCAACTTGCAACACTATCAATGAATATATTCAGCGTGTAAAAATCGAAGCAGCAAAAAAAACGCTTGAAACCAGCAGGAAAAATATCAATGAGGTGATGTATGATGTAGGCTATACCGACACCAAGGCTTTCCGTAGCATTTTCAAAAAAATCACGAATCTATCGCCTATAGAATACAAGCACAAATACAACAAAGAGGCAGTGCTGCAGGCTGCCGTATAAGGTTTCAAAGCCATTATACAGTATCATTGACACAATTCACCCGCTAGATTGTCGGGTTTGCCCACCGATTGCTACCATTACACTTAGTATTTTTGGACAAATTATAAGATCGAAATGGTAGAAGTCTTCAAAACCAATGTACGCAGTCCTAAAGCAGCCAGGCGGATTATCAAAAGCCTCTCTAAGTTATCTGCTCCACATAAGGCCAATTTCGACTTAGAAGATTGCGACAAGATTCTTAGGGTTGAAGCACAAAACATCACCAAAACTGATATCGATAAGGTGATCACAATCGTCAAGAGCGCCAATTTTGAAATCGAGGTAATGGGCTGATAAAATAGTCAAAGATGACAGAACTTTTTACCTTTGGGTATCTAACATTTTGGCATCATGGACATTGCACAGCAGACTCTAAAAGAACACTCCAAATCCAATACCGATGCAGTCGTTGAGTATATCGGCCGCGACCCTCACAAATTCGCACAACTTGCCGATCTCTTGCTATCTGGCAGCTTTCAAGAAGCCCAAAGGGCAGCATGGCCATTTTTCAATTGTGCAGAAGCTGACCCAACACTGATCCTCCCATATCTTGATAAGCTGGTAGAAAAGCTGAAGGACAATTCCAGTCATCCTGCTGTCAAAAGAAGCATTTTTCGTTCTTTGCAATTTGTGGAAATACCTGAAACCCTTCAAGCTCCGCTGCTCAATATTTGCATCGAAACGCTCCTCAATAGTAAAATACCTGTCGCAATCAAAGTATTTGCCATGACCGTCGCCTACAACATTGGCAGGCACGAACAAGCCCTCCTTAACGAGCTCCGGATCATCATTGAAGATCAGATGCCCTATGCTTTGCCCGGATTCATAAGCCGAGGAAATAAAATACTGAAAGCAATGGAGCGGTCAGCCTATTAGAAGCGTATTGCAATGCCAAAAAAAATCACAATTCAAAAACTCAAAACCAAGATATTATTCAAATGTCACCCTTTCAGGGTTGATGCACGTTTTTCCATTTTTGACTACAACTATTCCATCCCTTCAGGATTTCATCAGCATTAGGAAATCCTTCGTACACTCTATTACTCAATCTGAAAAACTTAACATTTAATATCATTCGGCTAAAGCCTTGGGCGTGAAAATTAATATTA
>SMEI01000086.1_pt1 | contig 14898 bp, 9 predicted proteins | sample 2456321 | NCBI WGS metagenome assembly SMEI01 (sample SAMN10132588, study PRJNA489261) | soil metagenome | isolation source: day1 control-silt loam soil ammended with composted manure from dairy cow... | place: USA | collected 2015-05-01
AAAATATTGAGGCAGTATTGCCCCAGTTGACATAGCTGAACCAAATAACGGGAATTTGAACTAGTAAATAACAAACTATGCATACTAAAAATGTTATTATGGCGGGTAAAGACCTTCAGGAGGCAAATAAAGTTCTAGTTATGGTTCATGGCCGGGGAGGAAGTAATCGAGACATTATTTCCTTGTCCGGGCATTTGAACGTCAAGGATTTTGCCCTAGTGGCACCCCAAGCCACCAACAATACTTGGTATCCTTATTCCTTTATGGCGCCGCCTAGCGAAAACGAGCCCTGGCTGACATCTGCGTTAGATTTATTGAAAGGAGTTGTGGCCGACTTGAAGGGAAATGGGGCAAAAACAGAGAACATCTATTTTATGGGGTTTTCTCAGGGAGCGTGCTTAACCTTAGAATTTGTAGCGCGCAATGCCACAAAATATGGAGGAGTGGTGGCCTTTACAGGAGGTTTGATTGGCGATAAGATCTATGATGAGAACTATTCGGGCAACTTCGAAGGTACGCCTATCTTTCTTGGTACTGGCAATCCAGACTCACATGTACCGGTAGAAAGAGTGCATGAAACAGCACGAATTCTGGAAACGATGAGTGCCAATGTCGTAGAGAAAGTGTATGAAAATAGACCGCATACGATAAGTCAGGATGAAATTGATAGAGCAAATGAGTTGGTGTTTTCATAAAATCTGAACCATGAAAATCACGAGAGTATACAATGATAACAATGGCGAAAGTCATTTTGAGGATTTAGAGATTCCTTTAAATGAAGCAGGGCCTATAGGGTTTTTGTCAAGTGCCATACCAGCAAAAGATATTATCTTCAGGGAGGTTGTCCCGGCATATGACTATGATTTTCATACAGCTCCTCAACGTCAGTATATAATATTATTGGATGGAGCCATAGAAATAGAAACTTCATTAGGAGATAAAAGGCAGTTTAGGGCAGGGGATGTGCTTTTGGTTGAAGATACGGAAGGGAAGGGGCATAAAACTAGAAATCTCCTGGCCATAAAGAGAAAGTCGATTTTTGTGACATTACCATAGTTAATGAGCACTTCATTTCAAATGCTTTCTTAGAATGGGATTGTCGAAGATGATTATAAAGGCAAGAAGCGGCAGGAAACCAACCTTATAGCGCGTAAGGGCCCCAAAGTTGGGAGCAGCAAATGCAAGAACAGTAGCCAGAACTACAACATAGGTTATAGTTGCCCAAAACAGCCATCGATCTTTTCTTTCACTGATTTGTCTAATATTCCATAGTGACCCCATGGCCAAAATCAATAAGATCAGGTTTTCTACAGCAGTCAACCATTGAAATAGATTTTGGGCATCCCACATGCCCGGACGAAATAATCCTGAAAATAAGGCTAGGGGAATATTGCTAATAAAACGCTCTGCATTTGGGGCAAGAGCATTAAACTGAATAAACCCATTTGGGTCGGATAGAGCAACTATAGCGTTGTGTTGATGGAAGAGATTCTCAAAGAAACTGTCTATGTGTAGAATTGGGTGCAGGGAGCTCCCAATAAATAGTAATACTATAAAGCTTAATCCCCATAATACTACTTGTGCCCAACCAGCCCTTTTATACTTGAAATAGGAGTTTGTATAACTGACGAATAACAATGAAAACATGAGAGGGAAAAGTAGAACAGCATAATAATATTTCAGTGTCCAAATAACATATGTTCCAAGTGTAACAACGGCTACATGACGCCAATGAAACTGTTGGATACGAAAATAATATTGGATAAACATACCTATTAAAAAGCCCATGCAGCCAATCACGACACTTTCTTTGTTGAGGCCAGCGCTCCAAAAAACTACTGAAGGGAAGAATAAAAAAGCAATTGCAGCGTGTTTAGCTTTAGAAGGCCACTGCTGAGTACAAGTATGAGCAAGGTAGAAAAGCCCTAGAAAGCTGAAAAAGGAAAAGTAGGTAGCACATATCCAGTAATTCCCACCACACAACAGCAGAATAAAGCTGGCAACTTTTGCCAGGAACAAAGCTCTGGGCTGTTGCGCAAATAGGAGGGCATGCTGAACATTGTCGGGAAATTGGTTGGTGAACAATCCCCCGAGATAGGGTAGGGGAGAATCTTTACCCCAATCTAATAGCACAAGTCCATCGTAAAAGTAGTTGAATGTATCACCAAAACCATAATGATATTGAAATACAATGCCATAAGCTATTCCTGCTACAAGTTTTATAATAAGCCCTGGAAGAAAGTATTTTTTTAATGGGTTAGTAGCCAGCCGTTGGAAAATATTTTTGGACAAAATAAAAATAAGAAATAAATGAAGAGCTGTAAAGCCTAAAGTCATGCCCATGGACCTTTTTTGATAATATGTGCGCCTATGGTGCAATCTAAGCATTTTCTTGGTATACAGTAGTTGTTGTACAGTTCTATTGATCCTTGGGAGTCAAATGCGTGTTCAATGGCTAGTCCCAAACCTTTCCACATCTTTGTGATATTATTCTTTTCAGCTGGAGTTTGTTGCAGTAGATTGACAGCGTTGTCGACCAGCGACTGCCGATCAATATATTTCCCATATGCAGCTTGGAGGGGCGCTGCCGAATTGATGATGATGTTGTTAATACTTTCTTTGCCAGTTCCCGAAAATTTGTGTGCGCTCGTCTTACCAAAGTTTACATGGTTTTGCCAATAATCACAGAGTTTGAGCTCAAGGGCATCCAGAAGCGTTTTAGGATTTTCTATTGACAACAACATAGAAAATAAACTGCCATGGCGGAAGATGAGCATGGCAAATTGCGCTATTCTGAAAGTAGGAAAGTTTGCGGGGCGCAGACGCATAAACTTCCACTGTACCAGTGAGAGCCGATTGTCATATAATTGATATTTCTTGCTTAAGAATAAGTACTCTTCTTTCAAGGTCTCAAAATAGGGTTCCTTGATTGGCTGATCCAGAAAGCCCGCTTGCCCGAACAGCAAAGCTTCAATAGAAAGAAGGCTGTTCCTATGTTTTAATAATATTTTAAGCGGCAATACTTCGCTCAACCGTAGAAAGGGCTCACTGTTAACTTTGAAGCCAAAGTTTTTGGCCAATAAGGCATAAGCAGTTTCTTCCCAGTCGTTGTTCCTAAGCACTAAAAGTTTATGAATTGTCCTGCAACGTTTGCTCAGGCGATCCATCAGCGCTTTTTCTAACATAGACAACCGTACAATGTTCCCAACATCTTGAATAGATGAAGCGCAGGGAACTTTCAAAGGAGTTTCGACAAGCTGCTCATACCGATCTTTTAGGGAAGCATCTATTTTGTGTTTAAGTTCAAGAGTAGGGATTGGTGATCCGTCGTTTCTATGAATAAGCTTATTGTCTTCCCATACCACATGCAAGATTACATTGTCGTAGGTAGGGTCGTGATGATGGTGGTGATGATTCCAATCGGCAGAACAAAGGTGGATTTCTACATGGCCATGCCAATGGATGTCATTGATCACGACTTTAGCATCGGAAAAGTCGGGTCCGGCATCATCATTAGCAAAGCCCGGATGGAGGATGTTTATGAGTTCTCCTGAAGTGGCCTTCAGGTCCTTTTTATCAAAATACTGGAATCGCCAGATAAAATGCAGGAAATCTTCTTTCATAGCTAGTTGAAGATGAGGCATTAAAGTAAAAAAATATCCTTTATCATCCAAATGGCTATTGGTCCAAAGCTTTTTGTTTCGTCCCTCTGGGGCGGATGCTGCTACTGGAAACATTCTACCATTAGCATGTTCCTGACGGGACATGGGGCAGTGGTAGGGACGGTCTTACGACCATTCCTAAGCTTGCGTTGATTGATCTTTACGCCTAATAGAGGAGCAATGGTGACTGATTTTTATCTCTATCGCCAACCTTCATCTGTCGCATGGCTCCATAGGAGGTTGATATTAGTAGAAAGAATTTGTGTTCCTCCATTTCTCCAAAAGAAAACTGGGGATGGGATGATTGGGAACTTATCCATAGACATCTTTTTGTTTCGCCCCTCTGGGGCGGTGTTGCTGCTTAGGGATTTCTACCAATATATAGTCCCTAACGGGACATGCAGCAGTAGTTAAATTTGACCTTTGCTCATTCCCACGAATTGTGCCGGTAGATTCTCACGCAAGATGGAAGAGTAGTAGTGACCGTGTTTTTCATCTATTTCTCTGATGGTACGTGCAGCTGTAGGTAGGGATTGGTCTTCGACCATTTCCAAATATGTCTTGGTAGATTCTCATGTCAGATAAAGAATAGTGATGATCTTCATCTTCTTCACTCGCCAACCTTCAACCGCTACTTGGCCCTGTAGGGGCTTGATATTTGTAGAAAGAATGTTCAAAGCAGCTACCCGTCCTGTAGGGACGGGACAAATCTTCTTCTTATAGGTATCGACCTAGCAATGCAGCCATTTGGGTTTGGAGTGCTTCGGCTTCTTTTGCAGCAGCATCTGCAAAATCTTCTCCTGATGAGGCATAGATTATGCTGCGGGCAGCATTTACCAATAGCCCACATTGCTTGTTCATGCCATATTGTGCTACAGCAGCTAAGTCGCCTCCTTGGGCTCCAACTCCTGGTACTAGTAAGAAGTGATTGGGTATTAATTTTCTTATGGACTCTAATTGTTCTGCTTGGGTGGCGCCCACTACAAACATCAGCTCATCTTCAGATCCCCATGTAATGCTTTTGCTCAATACTTTTTCATAAACGAGGGCATTTTCGTCCTTTAAGGCCAACCGCTGAAAATCATTGCTGCCCACGTTCGATGTTAAAGCCAATAAAATGACCCATTTGTTAGGATAGCTAAGGAAAGGCCTAACGGAATCTTCACCCATATATGGTGCGACTGTGACCGCATCAAAGGATAGTCCTGAACTAGATGGATCGAAAAAGGCGCGTGCATATAGCGCAGATGTATTACCGATATCGCCCCGCTTGGCATCAGCAATCGTGAATATGTCTTTAGGGATATATCCCAAGGTCTTTTGAAGGCTTTCCCAACCTTTGGGTCCCAGTGACTCATAAAAGGCAATATTGGGTTTATAGGCAACGCAATATTGCGCAGTTGCATCAATAATGGCTTTATTGAAAGCAAAAATGGGATCAGCCTCTTTCAGTAGGCTTTTAGGAATTTTCTTTATATCGGTGTCCAGGCCTACACAAAGAAAACTTTTCTTCTTTTGGATCTGGGCAAAAATCTCTTCTCTTGTCATGATGGGTAAAAATAAGTAAAAGCCATTAGATCCGAAACAAGGGACCAAGCTTGTATAAATAAAAAGCGTCAGGAGATGGAGCCTTCCTGACGCTGAAACTTATTAATGCTATTAGTTTATCTTAGGTCGACTACTTCCACGCCATTATATTTGGCTTTGTCAAAATGGAAGAAAGCATCCTTAATGTCATTTAATATTTTAAACTCTGTAATGTCATATATGTAGCGGTTGCCGCTTTTATCAAACATTGTCCAGCTTTTCAAAACATTTCCTTTTTGATCTATTGTAAGTCGGATCTTGAAAAACGGATCATTTTTGTCTTCTGGAACCAAATCGATAACATCGTAGGCTTTACCAGCCATTTTCTTTTCCTCCAAATAAATGTATTTATAGCCATCTTTATAGGCAGCATATATTTTTGAAGGCGTCATCTCACCATCTTGGGGATTATAATTGTCTATGTTCACCTCATTTACTTCAGGTATATAAGTCCAGACAGTCTTTCCGTTATTGATGATTTCTTGCCCTCCCATGTCCAATCTGAACATTTCCCCTTTTACTGTGATTTTTCCTGAGAAGTTCTCATTAATATCCGCCTGAGCATTCTCTAATGTTTGCGTGAAGCTGGCTTCATATGCAGGGATGCTCTTATATTTATCGCTCATATTATCCAATATCATTCGAGCTTTGTCGTCGTATTGAGCAAAAGTACTCTGGGTAAAAAGGAATAATATAAAGGCTATTAAACTAAAACATTTTTTCATTTTCGTGTCATTCAATTATAATGTATATCCTATCCTAGAGGTGACCACTATAGGTTAGTTCTAGGTTTATCTTCTATCTTCCAAGCTGTTCAATAACTGTTCCAAACTGTATTCATCCTGAATTAAAACTTCCCTTGCTTTGCTTCCTTCAAAAGGCCCTACAATTCCTGCGGCCTCCAGTTGGTCAATTAGTCGTCCAGCACGGTTGTAGCCAAGTTTTAGTTTACGTTGGATGAGCGAGGTGCTGCCTTGCTGATGGGTTACTATAAGTCGAGCAGCGTCTTCAAACATAGCATCGCGCTCTCCGAGATCTACTGCACCTATGCCGCCTCCATCTTCGTCGTCGGCATACTCAGGGAGTTGATATGCATACTCATATCCTCTTTGGGATCCTACAAAATCACAAATGGCCTCCACTTCTGGCGTGTCCACGAATGCACATTGGAGACGTATGATTTCCGATCCCATAGAAAGAAGCATGTCCCCCATGCCCACAAGTTGTTCAGCTCCCCCTGTATCCAAAATTGTTCTCGAGTCTACCTTTGACGTTACCCTAAAAGACAGTCTCGCTGGGAAGTTAGCCTTGATTATACCCGTTATTACGTTTACTGAAGGGCGCTGTGTAGCCACTACCAGATGGATTCCGATAGCTCTGGCCAGCTGGGCAAGTCTAGCAATTGGTGTTTCTACTTCTTTCCCCGCCGTCATCATGAGATCGGCCAACTCATCTATAATGAGAACGATGTATGGCAAGAACCGATGGCCTTTTTGCGGATTTAGCCTTCTTCTTACAAATTTAGCATTATACTCTTTGAGGTTACGGCACTCGGCATCTTTGAGCAAATCATAGCGGTTGTCCATTTCAATACAAAGCGAATTAAGGGTATAAACCACCTTCTTTGTATCGGTAATGATCGCTTCTTCACTATTGGGCAGTTTGGCCAAAAAATGCCTTTCTATTTTGTTGAATAGCGTAAGCTCTACTTTCTTAGGGTCTACCAGGACGAACTTCAGCTGGCTAGGATGCTTCTTGTATATCAGCGATGTCAGCAGCACATTTAGTCCAACCGATTTTCCCTGCCCTGTCGCCCCTGCCATTAAGAGGTGAGGCATTTTGGCTAGATCGGTAACAAACACTTCGTTGGAAATCGTTTTTCCCATCACTACCGGAAGCTCCAAATCGCTTTTCATGAACTTTTCAGTAGAGAGGACGGAGCGCATCGATACCATCTCTCGGTTCTTATTGGGTACTTCTATTCCGATGGTGCCTTTTCCAGGGATAGGAGCAATAATCCTAATGCCTAATGCAGCAAGGCTCAATGCAATGTCGTCTTCCAGGTTCTTGATCTTAGAGATTTTCACCCCTGCATCCGGTACTATTTCATATAGCGTGACAGTAGGCCCTATGGTGGCTTTGATACTGGAAATACCAATCTTGAAATTAATGAGCGTTTCAACAATTTTATCCTTGTTCTGCTCAAGCTCTTCTTTGGTGACCTGAACCTTGCCCGGAGAATATTCATTCAGAAGCTCTACGGAAGGGTATTGATAAGAAGCAAGATCTAGCGTAGGGTCATAGTTTTCCATTTCACCCGCAATCTTTTCTTCTTTTATTTCATCATTTACAATCAACTCTAACCCCTCTTCCTCCTCCACTCCTTCTTGGGCTACAGGATCAGAGGTGGGTACAATGCCCTCAATGTCCAACGGAAGAGGTTGTACGTCTTTTTGCTGGGCTGGTGCTTTCTTTTCACGGATGGTCCATGAGCTTGTGTCTTCTTCCTCCTCTTGCTTTTCATTGTCAAGGGCTGCCTCTATCAGACTGTTACTTACAAATGGTCCTTCTCCCACTGCATTCGTTTTTGGTTCATCAGGTTGGGTGTCCAGATCAGTATTTGTTTCTTCAGCACTAGTTTGTGAAGTGAAAATCGAAGTGATATTGAAATAATAAATGACGAAGACCAGTAATGCAAAAATCAGGAACAAATAAGTGCCCCATCCCATAAGGCTGTTAAACAAGAGAGCCAGTTCATAGCCTATCCCTCCACTCAAAAAGCTCCATGTAGGACTGTTCGTCTCTAGTGTTATATAGCCCAATAACAAACTGAGCCAAAAGATCGAGAAAAATATAAACTTGAAGGTACTATAGGATGGCAGTACTTCTTTCCTAAAGACCACCTTACTGCCTATAATAAACAACAAAGGTGGGATAAAGAAGGAAGAGATACCAAACCAAACAAAAATGAAATAATGGGAGACATATGCACCAATAAGGCCGAGCCAATTCTCGGTTTCTAACCCAGAGGCTTTTACTCCGGTTTCGCTGATCGCCTGAATGACACTCTGATCTGCTTTCCCTGTAAAAAGGTAAGAGATGAAAGCGGTAAGCAGGTAGATGGAAGCTACTAAAAGGAAAAAACCAAAAACAAGGTGCAGCCTTCTGTCCTTTAGAAAGCTAAAACTTATTTTGAACGGTTTTTTTTCTGTTTTAGCTTTTTTAAAGTTATTGGATTTGTAGGTATTTTTTGCCATTGAAGATGCTAAAAGCACAAAACTAAATAAAACAGACCAATATTATAAGCATTATGCCCAAAAGACACAAGAGAACACTTCTTTTTAAATGCTGTGGTTATTGTCTGTCTACAATTGCTTTGTTGATTTTCTTGATAATTCCCGGGCCTTCATATATGAATCCTGTATAGAGCTGGACAAGAGATGCGCCTGCCTCAAGTTTTTCAAGCGCATCTTTGGGAGAGTGGATCCCTCCCACGCCAATTATGGGGAATGCCCCTTTTGAATGCTGATGGATATACCGAATTATTGAAGTGCTTCTATTGGTGAGTGGCTTACCGCTCAAACCACCTGCGCCAATAGCTTCAATTGCACTTGGCGCAGTGTGCAAGCCACTTCTATCAATAGTGGTATTGGTGGCGATAATCCCGTCAACTCCTGCCTCTTGTACAATCTCAATGACGTCATCGAGTTGTTGATTGGTTAAGTCCGGGGCTATCTTTAGCAGCATAGGTTTCTTATGAGGTTTTTGCCCATTCAAGCGTTGTAAGTTAAGGAGCAGCTTTTTCAGAGGTTCTTTCTCTTGTAGTTCCCGCAGATTGGGCGTGTTGGGAGAGCTTACATTGATCACAAAATAATCGACTACATCGTAAAGCATCTCAAATGCTTTTTCATAATCCGTATCAGCTTTCTCGTTAGGAGTTATCTTGTTTTTGCCGATATTCCCCCCAATAATAATGTTGGATTTCCTTTGCTTTAGCCTTTGTGCAGCCTTTTCTGCGCCCTCATTATTAAACCCCATCCTATTAATAAGGCCGTTGTCTTGAGGCAGTCGAAAGAGACGAGGTAAAGGGTTGCCTGGTTGGCCCATTGGCGTAACTGTACCGATTTCTACAAATCCGAATCCTAGGCAGGCGAGCTCATCAACCAATTTGGCATCTTTGTCTAGGCCTGCAGCAAGCCCTACGGGATTTTTAAACCTGAGCCCAAATACTTCCCTCTCTAATGAAGGGTGTTCATATGCCAACATACTCCTAAAGAGCCCTTTCATGCCTGGAATCATCAATGTCCATCTAAGCATTTTAAAGGTAAGGTTGTGCGCTTTTTCCGGCGAAAGAAGAAATAAGAAAGGTCGAATGAATAATTTATACACAGCGATATTTTTTGCTCAAAGATAAAGTAATAATGGGAAGAATTTTGATGATATGCTTGCACTTTCACTCCACACAATATCAGCTTCTTTAGAATGAGGTAATTGCGCAGGGAACAATCCATTAAACCCAATTTAAAACAGCGACGCACATTTCTAATTTTCTACCAAATGCGCATAAAGAAGTCTCTTATGGTTTTTGTTCCATTTATTTTTGATTAACTTGGATAGAACAGAGGGATATTGAACCCATGAGATTAATATTACCACACATGTTGTTTAGAAGTTGGGGCTGCTTCGTGCTGCTATTCATAGGGTTAGCAGAATATTTGATAGCACAGGAAAAGAGTCCTCGGTTTCAGCATTTAACTATAGAGAATGGCCTGCCCCAAAATAGGGTGGACTGCATACTTAAGGACAGTCAAGGATTTATGTGGTTTGGCACGTGGAATGGCTTGTGTCGCTATGATGGGTACAATATTGAAGTATTTAATAAGGAAAGTGGCAATATCAATGCCTTAAGAAATAATTTTATATATGTATTGAACGAAGATCACTTCGGCAACATATGGGTGGGTACAAAAGAAGGCTTGTATGTATACCTTTATAATCAACATGGGTTCAGGCATATTGCATCATTGGGCGAGGACTTCTCTGCCCTGACGGGTGCTGTGTCGGTCATCGAAAAGGCGGGTGGTAATAGCTTGTGGGTGGGAACAGACCAAGGTGCTATGCAAGCGAAGGTGCTAGACAATAAGGGAACATTAGAGATATTGCAGCACTATCCGTTTGGAAAGTCTCCCGAAGCTTTAGGAGGAAAAACCATCACATCGATCCTCAATGCCCAAGATGGTAGTGTTTGGATAGGAACGGATGAAGGGATCCATGTGCTACAAAAAGGGCACAAAACTTTTACGAGATTTTCCCACGATTCATATGACCCCAATAGCCTTTCTTTTAACAGTGTATATTGTATTTATCAGGATAGCAAAGATAGAATATGGGTGGGCACTGAAAACGGACTGAACTTGTACAATAAGGAGTCGAATGGGTTCAGGCACTTCTTTCATCAATCTACCATTTCTAATAGCCTAGTGCATAATGCTGTTACTGATATTGCTGAGGATAAGAATGGCAATATTTTTATTTCCACATTAGGCGGGATGAGTGAATACTTGGGGGAAAATAATTTTCGAAATTATGTAAATGAGCTAAAATCAGAACATGGATTAAACAGTGATTTTTTAAGTTGCCTATTGGCGGATGACCAAGGAACCTTGTGGATAGGGACGGAAAGGGGTGGCGTCAATATTTATAATACCTATCAAAATGTGCTGGAGTATTTTGAGTTTGAAAAGGGCAATCCCAATAGTTTGAGTCATAATACGATCAACTCCATATATGAAGACGACCAATATATATGGATAGGAACAGCAGGTGGAGGACTTAATCGGTACGACAAGCTTCAAAAGACCTATCAGCACTATCTCTACAATGTAAATGAAGCATATTCTATTTCTAGCGATTTTGTTACCGCTATCCATAGAGACAAAAAAAATCGTTTGTGGGTAGCCACTTGGGGCTAGGGACTGAATTTACTAGTGAATGAGGATGCGTCCTATTTTATAAATAATTGGAATAGTACCCATTTCCAAAATCTTACCAATGGTTATGTCGCCGAACTATTGGAAGACGAGATAGGAAATTTATGGATTGGGACATTGGGAGGGTTGTTTCTTTATAATATGGAAAAGGGCAATCTAACACGTATGAGCCCTGAAATTGAGGCGGTAGGTTGTCTGGCGCTTGATAATGAGGGTCACCTTTGGGTCGGCTCTCCTTATGGGCTTTATCACGTGACACTTGATACTGTCAATGGCAATCCCACATATACTACCACATCTTACAAGCATGACCCGGAAGATAGTTTATCATTGAGCGGAAACTATGTAATTGCTGCAACCAAGGATCATAAAGGAAATATGTGGTTTGGCACTTATGGGCAAGGGATCAATAAGCTTGTCATAAGAGATGGAAGGGCAGTATTTGAATCTTATACAAAATATGACGGCATTGCCAATGACATTGTGTATGGCATTATAGAAGATGATGAGCAACAGCTTTGGTTGAGTACCGATAACGGCCTTACACGCTTTGATCCCATAACAAAAAAAGCAAGAAATCTTTACATGGCAGATGGCCTTTTAAATAATCAATACTATTGGTCGGCGCACTATAAGAACGATTCGGGGAAATTATATTTTGGAGGAATGAACGGGCTAAATACCTTCTATCCCTCATGGATAAGCAACAGGAATATACAGCGTACAGTAGCCATCACCGACCTCAAGGTATATAATGAGTCTGTTATGCCAAGCGAAAAGTACCAAGGTACCATAATCTTGCAAGACCATATATCCAAGGTTGGAGTGATAAACCTGTCTTACAAATCCAAAGCGATAGCCTTTGAATTTTCTGCGTTGGATTATAATGAGCAAGAGTTAATCAAATATGCTTATTTTCTCCAAGGCTTTGATGAAGACTGGAACTATGTGGAGGCCAATAGGCGTTTTGCCAATTATACCAATCTTAAGCCTGGCGAATATACCTTCATGGTCAAGGCGTCAGATCTACATGGTGACTTCACTTCCCCACCTACCACGATAGCCTTGAGTATTGCTCCACCCTTTTGGGAAACATTATGGTTTCGAATCGCTTCGTTAGCTTTCCTTTCTAGCCTTATTATTGGGTATAACCGCTATAGAGTTTATAATTTGAAGAAGCAGAAGCTGCTGTTAGAACAACAGGTAAAAGAGAGAACAGAAAAGATCAAAGCTCAAAACCTGGAACTATCGCGCCAAGCTGACCGTTTGCAAGCGAGCAATTATCAGTTAGAAAAGAAACAATTGATGATAGAAGGGCAAAATGAGAAGCTGGAACAACAAAATTGGCATATCCTTCAACAAAGAAATAAACTTATTGCCCTTAACAAAAAGGTGAAGTTGGTGAGCCAGCTCCGATTGAGTTTTTTCACAAATGTTTCCCATGAATTCAGGACCCCGCTAACTTTGATCATAGGCCCCCTCGAAAGACTGCTGAAAGGGGAGACCATTGACCATAGCACCAAAGCGACGCTTGAGCTTATCAATAGGAATGCGCAAAGATTGTTGCACTTGGTAAATCAGATCATGGATTTCAAGCGTATTGAAAAGAGCAAGATGGAGTTAAAGACTGCAAAGGGTGATATCAACCTGTTTTGCCAGAATATCTTCAATGCATTTCGCCCTTTAGCGGAGGTAAAAAAGATTGATTTCCAGTATGAGGCCGATGAGTCTGCAGTCCTTGTATGGTTTGACCACTACAAAATGGAAGATATCATCTATAACTTACTGTCCAATGCTTTTAAGTACACCCAAAACAAGGGTAAGATACTATTGGAGCTTCGTCTGCTTTCTTACGATAATGCTAAGTTGAATCGGGGTGACCTATCATCTGAACAAATAATAAGCATCAGAATCTCAGACTCTGGCATTGGCATAAGCCGAGAGAACTTGCCTTTAGTGTTTAAACGGTTCTATCGTGTAGATTCGGAGGAAGTCTTCCAAATAAACGGTTCGGGGATAGGCCTGGCTTTGGCAGAGGAGTATATAAAGGCCCACCATGGAGATATATTCGTAGAAAGCAGGGTGGGAGAGGGATCTATATTTGAGATCCAGTTTCCTGCTTTTAGGGAAGGCGATCTTGGAGAAGAGCCAATAGAAAATGATCAATTTGTACCAAAGGTGCATAAACAAGTCAGTTTGCTTACCGAGGAGTTCGGTATTGCACATAAGGAAATGCCAGAGAAAAAATTTGGAGACTTCGACAAGAATAAGCCCATAGCGCTAATTGTAGAAGATAACTTTGACTTAAGGCAATTTATGATTCATTGCTTTGCGGCGCATTACAATATTATCGAAGCAGAAAATGGCAAAGAAGGACTGCAAAATGCCAGGGAAATGAATCCTGATATCATTATCAGCGATGTAATGATGCCAGAAATGAACGGGCTTGAGCTGTGTTCGCACATTAAAAGTGATATCGTAACAAGTCATATCCCAGTTATTTTGCTCACGGCAAAGAGTGAGGTGGAAAACAAAATAGAGGGACTTGAAAAGGGTGCAGACGATTATTTGCCTAAGCCCTTCAACTTTGAGCTGTTGGAAGCTAGGGTGCGCAACCTTATAGCGTCCAGAAAGCAACTTCGACAAGCATTCTTAAAACAGACCCATCTGCCATTGAAAGATTTTGCTATTACCCAACGAGATCAAAAATTCCTGGAGCAAGCTATTAAGATTGTTGAAAATGAAATGGCCGATCCTGCTTTTGGCGTTCAAGAATTCGTAAAAATGATGGGCGTGAGCAGGAGCCTTTTGCATAAAAAATTGACAGCCCTAACAGACCAATCGGCCACTGAATTTATCAACCACCTTCGTTTGAAAAAGGCGCTGCATCTGCTGCAAAATACAGATATGAATATTTCTGAAATTGCGTATAGTGTAGGCTATAATGATCCAAAGTATTTTAGTAGGGTTTTTAGCAAGCAGTATGGAGAATCCCCAAGCGAATATATGAATAAAGTATTGAATGTCACCAAAGGTCTTGCATAGTGATAGCCGTTTAAGGTTTGCTGTACGGACAATAGCCTAAAATTCAATACACTAAACATCTGTCCTCCTTAAAAAGACATCTGTCCACCTCTGATCTTATGAATCATCCTACCTTAGGATTTGAAAGCCTTGTTAAATTTAAAAAGCAGCGCAATCGTTTTCGAACTTTTATAAGTGTTATATATACGCTTATGTGGCCATGAAACATAACAATAATCAATTTAATAACTAATCGACAACATAAACTCTTAACTATGAGACAAAATCTACGCGCCCTGATAGGGGGTATGACACGAAGTCCCACTATTATTCAAATATTGTTGTAGCCAGAATGTAAACTGTGCGTGCCCTCGAGGATCATGGGCATGTTTAGTATTAACCACATGGGCTGAAAACCGTCAATAGCGATTCGATGCCCTTTAAGAGAGGATGAACACAATCAAATTAATTTCATGAGATCTACATTAAGCATAGATTCCATGTGACCTAAAACAATTACATACACATGAAGACAATTATACTAATGATGCGCGCTTTGTGCGCGGCGGTTTTGGTAGTATTCAGCTTGGTCGGTTGCGAGGAGGTGGAGATTTACAAGATCAATGCGCCTGCCG
>SMEI01000087.1_pt1 | contig 14771 bp, 15 predicted proteins | sample 2456321 | NCBI WGS metagenome assembly SMEI01 (sample SAMN10132588, study PRJNA489261) | soil metagenome | isolation source: day1 control-silt loam soil ammended with composted manure from dairy cow... | place: USA | collected 2015-05-01
TGTAAAGAATCCGCTTATACTGACAACTAACCAGCCAATGTTAAGCAAAGTAGCAATTACGATAAATGTAGTCCCGAGTGCCGTTAAAAAGAATGGTAAGGGAACTAAGCAAGCAATATAAATCATCATCTGCCATTTAGTTACTGCCAATCCGCGCACAACAGGAAGCATCGCAACCCTAGCAGCCTTATATTCACTATATTTTTTTATTGCAATCGCAAAGGTATGCGGCATTTGAAAAATAAACAAGATAAGAATGTGTTATTTTAAGATAGATAGTATCTTTGACAAGAAAATAACAGCACTTTTACTATGCAATTTTTAAAACAAGAAGAAATTAACGAGCGTTACATTACAAATAGTGATATAGAACAAGTTTTAAAAAATTTGGATCCGGCGGTTTTTAAAACTTCCGTTGCAGGAAAAAGCGTACAGCAAAAAAACATTTACCGGATTGATTTTGGTACAGGAAAATTTAAGGTTTTGTTGTGGTCGCAAATGCACGGAAACGAAACCACAACCACCAAAGCGGTAATCAATTTATTGAAAAAAATAAATGCGGGAGAGTACCTGCATTGGTCGCAATTTTTTTCGTTTACTTTTTTGCCGATATTAAATCCCGATGGAGCCGAAATGTTCACAAGGGTAAATGCAAATGAAGTTGATTTAAACCGCGATTCAGCGAATTTATCACAACCCGAATCTAAATTATTGCGTATTGTTTTTGAAGAAGTACAACCTAATCTAGCGCTGAATATGCACGATCAACGAAGCATTTTTTCTGCCGGATCAGGTCACAACCCGGCAACACTCTCTTTTTTGGCACCGGCATTTAATGAAAGTTGCGATTTGAATGAAACCCGTACGTTTGCCATGCAGTTAATTGCTTTAATGGCAAATTCATTAAAAGATATTGCCTGTAATACCATTGGTAGGTTTGACGATTCTTTCAACATAAACTGTATTGGAGATATGTTTACGCATTTAAATGTCCCAACAATTCTGTTTGAAGCTGGTTTTGCAGTTAATGACTATCAACGAAAAATGGCTCAAAATTTAGTTGAAATAAGTTTAACGAAGCTTTTTAATGCGATTATTTCAAAAGAATACGAAAAGTTTACGGTTGATGATTATATGAAAATACCTGAAAACGAGAAAAATTTTGTTGATCTACTGATAGAAAATTATACCACCACCAATACTGATTTTGAAAAGCTCCCTCAATTACCGGTTGTTTTTAAAGAAAAGATCGTAAAGGGAAGCCTTGTTTTAACGCCTGAGATTGACTGGGATTCTGCACCAGAATTTAAATTCGCACATTTGGTTTTAGATGCAAATCAGGTACTTATAAATTCACAAAAAGACGTAGAAAATCTGTTAGAAAAAGTAACTATTCTTTAGCGATTTAGTAGATAATTGTTAACGATTTGCTAAAAAGTAAAAAATAAATATGCTTTCCTATATTATTTTTAATAATTCATTGTATTTTTGCACTTGTATTAAAATAAAGTAATTGATTAAAAATTGTTATATGAGTAAGTTCCGATTAGATGAAATAGACCACCAGATATTAGATATGCTAATTGACAATACCAGGGTTCCTTTTACCGATATTGCAAAAAAATTATTAATATCAGCCGGTACAGTACACGTTCGTGTTAAAAAAATGGAAGATGCAGGTATAATCCAAGGTTCTTCATTAACACTTGATTATGAGAAATTAGGATATTCATTCATTGCCTATATTGGAATCTTTTTGCACAACACTTCTCAAACTAAATTTGTGTTGCAACGCATTAATGAAATTCCTTTTGTAACTGTTGCTCACGTAACAACAGGCAAATTCAATGTATTCTGTAAAATCCGTGCAAGAGATACGCGTCATGCAAAAGAAGTGATCTTTATGATTGACGATATCGAAGGCGTTTACAGAACAGAATCTATGATTTCTTTAGAAGAAAGCATTAATGACAAAAAACGTTTAATGCACACTATTTTTAAAGACCTATAATAGAAATATATTGTATTTTTGAACTGCTCATTCACAAGATGGGCAGTTTTTTTATGGATTCACTTACCCAAATTGTTTTAGGAATTGGCGTTGCCCATATTTGTTTGAATAAAAAAATCAGCCGAAAGAAAACCATTGCTTTAGGAGCAATTGTTGGTACATTGCCCGATTTAGATAGTTACATTGCAAAGCTTTTTAATGATCCGTTAACCGAAATAGAAATTCACCGGGGCTTTTCACATTCTATTATTTTCTTTTTGTTACTAAGCATTCTCATTACCGTTTTAGTTAAGCGCTGGTTTAGAGAAATATCGGCAAAACAACTATACATCACAACGTTTCTTGTATTGCTTACACATTCATTATTAGATATTTTTACAACCTGGGGCACACAGCTTTTTTGGCCTATGCCACAAAAAATAGCGTTAAAATCAGTTTTTGTAGTCGATGTTTTTTATACGGTTCCGCTTTTAATGGGTGTTGTTTTAGGATTAAAGAACCAAAGAAAATTGTTTACCTATGCCGGATTATTTTTAAGTTCCGTTTACTTGATTTGGGGATTAGTAGCACAAAACATAATCAAAAACAAAGCGGTAGGCGATTTTGAAAACCAATATGCAGAAAAAGTTCAGAATATTACAGCGAAACCTACTTTTTCAAATAGTTTTTTATGGAATGTCATCATTGAAACCTCCAATGGATTTTATCTTTCCGATCGATCGATTTTAGAAGAACACAAAATGAATTTTGATTATTTTCCTCGAAACGAAGAATTAATTCAGGATTTTTCAGATAAGAATATCAACAGATTAAAAGAGATTTCCGAAAATCAGTACATTATAACAAAAAACGAAAACGGTTTGGTATTTAACGATTTGCGTTTCGGCTTGTTGAAAAATGATCCAAACGATCTTCAGTTTGCCTTTTCGTATCAGTTAATTCCAACAAAAAAAGGATACCGCATTAAAGAACTTCCAAAAGACAAACGCGATGGACTAATGCTCTTAAAAAATATTTGGGAAAGAATAACAAATCAGTAACTTTATAAATCTTTATAGTGTAAAAAAATGAAAATAATTATATCGCCGGCAAAATCGTTAGATTTTGAAAAAGCATTACATGTAAGCACACATACCAAACCGGTTTTTATCAAACAAAGCAAAGAAATAAACAGTGTGTTAAAGACATTAAAACCAACAGATTTAAGCAATTTAATGTCGATTTCTGATAATCTGGCAGAATTAAACTGGCAGCGAAACAAAGTTAGGAAATACAAGCTAACCGAGTTGAGTACTACAGTTCGCCAAGCTGTTTTTGCGTTTAATGGAGATGTTTACACCGGTTTAGATGCTTATTCGCTTACTGCGTCACAAATAGATTATCTGCAAAACCATTTACAGATTTTATCGGGCTTGTACGGTTTACTGAAACCCTTAGATGCCATAGAAGCCTACCGTTTAGAAATGGGTATAAAATTGCCTGTTGCTAATAAAAAAGACCTTTATGATTTTTGGAAAGATACTGTTACAACCGCTTTAAACAAAGGTTTTAAAAAGGGAGATGTACTGGTAAATTTAGCGAGTAATGAGTATTTTAATGTGGTTGACAAAAAAGTATTAAAAGCAAAAATTATTACGCCCGAATTTAAAGATTATAAAGAAGGCAAGCTGAAAATGATTAGTTTTTTTGCTAAGAAAGCTCGTGGATTAATGGTTCGTTATATGGCAGAAAACAACATTACAAATGTGGAAGACATCAAACAGTTTAATGTAGAAGGGTATGGTTTTGATGCGAATTTATCAACTGAAACCAAATGGGTTTTTACGAGGTAGATTGTAATATAAACAGACTTTTAATTTGGAAAAAATTGTTCTAAAATATAACTCAAAGAGAATATTTGGGTTTATAATTATTGGTTTATTACTTTTATTGCTTAGTATCTATGGATTATTAAATGCAAAAAAACTGTCATTAAAAGAACAACCGTCTACCAACTCTATTTCAAGGTATCGTTGGATTGGTGAATTAGTATACAACAATGAAAAATTAATTTTTATAGTTTCATTGTTATTCTGTTTTTTTCTTTTAATTGTTTTGTTAAACTTACTTACTAAACTTATTAAAAAAGAATTTTTGATATGGAAAAGTAATAATAAAATTTTTTTTGAAAATGATCAGATTGGCAATATTGAGAATATCCAATCCATTCAAATTGTCAATTATAAATACAATTCTTGGGTTTATATTTATTTAAAAGAGACATCCGAAATTTTGGATTCAAAAAAAATCAATATTTCAAAAAATGATTTATTCTGTTCGTTTTTACTTTAATAAAAATGCTCTATCAATAAATTTATCTCTTTTTGAAGGCGGATCTTCTGAAGCGTTTGAAAAAATTAGAGAAATAACAGAAAATCATAAACGTAAAAAATGATAGTAACAGGAATTTATAAATATTTGAACAAATCTATATAGATTTTTAAACCCCAAAACATTTTGTTTTATAGATAAGTTTTAGGAATTTTGGCTTTTTAATAAAAAAATTATGCCCACAACTTATTATATCAGCAGCAACACGTTGAGTTTAGAAGAGCTAAACACTATAATTACAGAAAATTACCCTTTGGCACTTTCAGAAGAAGCCATTGCAAACATTAATAAATGCCGTGCTTATTTAGATCAGAAAATGGAAACCGAAACCAATCCTATTTACGGAATCAATACCGGTTTTGGATCGTTGTACAGTGTTAAAATTTCTACAGAAGATTTAACTACTTTACAAGAAAATCTAATGAAATCACACGCTTGCGGAACCGGCGATGAAGTTCCGCACGATATTGTGAAAATAATGCTTTTGCTTAAAATTAAATCGTTAAGTTACGGTAATTCGGGTGTTCAGTTACAAACGGTTGAACGGTTGATTGACTTTTACAACCACAACATTTTACCGGTGGTGTATACCCAAGGATCGTTAGGTGCGTCGGGCGATTTGGCTCCGTTGGCACATTTGTGTTTGCCGTTAATTGGTGAAGGTGAGGTTTTTATGAACGGAAAACGTATCACAGCCAAAGAAATGCTGACCGCTATGAACTGGGAAATGATCAAATTAAAATCAAAAGAAGGCCTGGCGTTGTTAAACGGTACGCAGTTTATGAGTTCGTACGGAGCTTATATCTTGCTGAAAACCGCTAAGTTGTCGCAATTGGCAGATGTTATTGGAGCGGTTTCTTTAGAAGGGTTCGATGGAAGAATTGATCCTTTTAACAATCTGATACACATCGTTCGTCCGCATAAAGGTCAGGTAAATACGGCGGCGTATATTTCTGAAATTTTAGAAGGAAGCGAATTGATCAAACAGCCTAAAAAACACGTACAGGATCCGTATTCGTTCCGCTGTATGCCACAGGTGCACGGTGCATCAAAAGATGCTATTGAATATGTAGAAAAAGTTTTCAAAACCGAAATTAATTCGGTAACCGATAATCCCAATATTTTTGTAGATGAAGATTTGATTGTTTCGGGCGGAAATTTCCACGGACAACCATTGGCATTAGCCTTAGATTTCTTGGGAATTGCCTTGGCAGAATTAGGAAACATCTCAGAACGAAGAACCTATCAGTTAATTTCGGGTTTACGTAATTTACCTCCGTTTTTGGTAAACAATCCGGGGTTAAATTCCGGTTTTATGATTCCGCAATATACGGCGGCAAGCATTGTAAGTCAAAACAAACAATTGGCAACACCGGCAAGCATCGACAGTATCGTTTCAAGTAACGGCCAAGAAGATCATGTGAGCATGGGAGCTAATGCAGCCACAAAAACACTGAGAATTGTCGAAAATTTAGAACGAATTCTCGCTATCGAATTATTTAATGCAGCACAGGCTTTAGAATTTAGACGACCAGGAAAATCGAGTCCTTTTATTGAAAACTTTGTAAGTGATTACAGAAAAGAAGTTCCAACAGTAGAAGAAGACCGTATTTTACATTACGATATTCAAAAAAGTATTCAGTTTTTAAGCAACTACCAATTCAATTAATTATACCAAATGCGCTTTTAGTTATACAAAAGTGCATTTTTCTTTTGCGAAAATGGTTATATTTGCGTGATATTTTTATTACGAAATCATTTTGAGATCCGAAAATAAACTAAAAATTTTAAACGACCCCATTTATGGTTTTATAACCATACCCACAACTTTGTTGTACGATTTAATGCAACACCCATATTTTCAGCGTTTGCGTAGAATTAAACAAATGGGTTTGTCGTCTTTGGTTTATCCCGGTGCCGAACATACACGCTTTCATCACGCGTTGGGGTGCATGCACATGATGCAGAAAGCTGTTCAAGTGTTGCGATTTAAAAATATCGAGATTTCTAACGAAGAAGAACAGGCGTTGTACATCGCTATTTTATTGCATGATATTGGTCACGGGCCTTTTTCGCATGCAATGGAACACAGCATTGTGGAAAACGTTCAGCACGAAGAAATTTCGTTGTTGTTTATGGAAGCTTTGAATAAAGAGTTTGAAGGAAAACTTTCTTTGGCAATTGAAATTTTTAAAGGAAATTATCCGCGCAGATTCTTAATTCAATTGATTTCATCGCAATTGGATATGGATCGTATGGATTATTTAAAACGCGATAGTTTTTACAGTGGCGTTGCCGAAGGAAATATTAATTCCGAGCGATTGATCCAGATGATTAATGTACATAACGATGTTTTGGTTGTTGAAGAGAAAGGAATTTATTCGGTAGAAAAATTTTTAGTAGCCCGAAGGTTAATGTATTGGCAATGCTATTTGCACAAAACCAGCGTGGGAGCAGAGTTGCTTTTGGCTAAGATTTTAAAAAGAGCTAAACAATTAACTTTGCAGGGAATAGATTTGCCGGCAAGCAACGCATTAAAATTTTTCCTGGAAAACTCTGTTTTAAAAGCCGATTTTGATAAATCAGTTTTAAACAATTTTGCCTTGTTAGACGATGCCGATATTTACACCGCATTGAAAAACTGGCAGTTTCACACAGATAAGGTTTTGTCTTATTTAAGCAACGCCATTGTAAACAGAAAATTATTTCATGTACAGTTGGTTGCTAAAGATGAATTTAACTCAAGATTAGATCATTATCAAGATTTATGTAAAGAAAAAGTTCAAGTACGTAACGAAGAGTTAGATTACTTTGTTTTTGGTGATAAACTTAGAAATCAGGCGTATGATTTAAAGGCAGATCCTATAAGAATCATTACAAAAAGCAAACAAATTATCGATGTATTAGAAGCGTCAGATCAATACAATTTAAAAGCGTTGTCTGAACCTGTTTATAAATACTTTATTTGTTATCCAAAAAGTATTCATAAAAATTAATAAAAAATTATATTTTTGTAGTTAATGAAAATTACAGCAGAACAAATTGCCGAGGTATTAAACGGAGTCATTGTGGGCGATTCTACGGTTGAGGTATCTAAATTATCTAAAATCGAAGAAGGCGACAAAGGGTCTATTACCTTTCTGTCTAATTTAAAATACAAGCACTTTTTATACACAACCGAAGCGTCGGTTGTCATTGTAAATAAAGATTTCCAACCCACACAGCCTGTAAAAGCAACAATGATTCAGGTAGATGATTCTTACAGTGCATTTACAAAGATTTTAGAATATGCCAATCAAATAAAATTAATGAAATCGGGTATTGAACAACCCTCTGTTATTTCAGAAGGTGTTGAATACGGAGATGATTTGTATTTGGGGAGTTTTTCATATATCGGGAAAAACACGAAGATTGGAAATAATGTAAAAATTTATCCCAATTCATTTGTTGGCGATAATGTTACCATAGGCGATAACACGATTTTATTTGCCGGGGCACGAATTTATTCTGAATCAGTTATAGGCAAAAATTGTGTTATTCATTCCGGGACCATCATTGGTTCTGACGGATTTGGTTTTGCACCGAATACCGATGGTACGTATGCTAAGATCCCTCAAATAGGAAACGTGGTCATTGAAGATAATGTAGAAATAGGTTCTTGTACCACAGTTGATCGTGCTACATTGGGTTCTACCATTATCAGAAAAGGCGTGAAGTTAGACAACCAAATTCAGATTGCGCATAATGTCGAAGTGGGCGAAAATACAGTTATTGCTTCACAAACCGGGGTAGCTGGTTCGGCAAAAATTGGTAAAAACTGTATTATTGGCGGTCAAGTAGGCATTGTTGGGCATATTACCATTGGCGATAATGTACGCATTCAGGCACAAACAGGTGTTGGTAAAAGTATTAAAGATGGCGATATAATACAGGGATCTCCTGCAATGGCATATAATGATTTTACAAAATCGTATATTTATTTCAAAAAATTGCCGAATATTGTAAAAGATATTGAAGAGTTAAAAAAGATAAAAGATAAAGAAAATTAAGCTAATATAGTTATGGTTAAACAAAAAACCATCGCTCAGGAAGTAACAATTAACGGAGTGGGGTTGCATACAGGACAACAAGTTGTTATGACTTTAAAACCTGCACCTGTAAATAATGGTTTTACTTTTGTGCGAGTAGATTTACCTGGAAATCCGGTTATCGAGGCAGATGCAAATTACGTGGTTTCTACTGAACGGGGAACAAATTTAGAGCATAAAGGAGTACAGCTACACACAACAGAACACGTGCTGGCAGCATTTGTTGGGTGTGATTTAGATAATATTATTATAGAGCTAAATGCTTCAGAGCCACCAATTATGGATGGGTCATCTAAATATTTTGTGCAGGCAGTAGAAAAAGCAGGAATTATAGAGCAAGATGCCGAACGAGATGAATATATTGTAAAAGAAGTCATCTCTTATGTTGATGAAAGAACAGGGAGCGAAATTATTGTAATGCCGGCAGATGAATACCAGATAACCACCATGGTTGATTTTGGAACAAAGGTTTTAGGCACACAAAATGCGACCCTTAAAAGCATGAACGATTTTAAAGAAGAAATCTCAGAAGCAAGAACTTTTAGTTTTCTTCATGAAATTGAAACTTTACTGGCACATGGTTTAATAAAAGGTGGCGATTTAAATAATGCCATTGTATATGTTGACAAAGAAATTTCAGACGAAACATTACAACGATTAAAAGTAGCGTTTGGTAAAGACGATATCGCTGTAAAACCAAACGGAATTTTAGATAACTTAACACTGCATTACCCTAACGAAGCAGCACGCCATAAATTGTTAGACGTGGTGGGTGATTTAGCATTGATTGGCACTCGCATTCGCGGAAAAGTTATAGCAAATAAACCGGGACATTTTGTAAACACGCAGTTTGCAAAGAAAATGTCTAAAATTATCAAAACAGAACGCAGAAATCAAGTTCCGGTTTTTGATTTAAACAAAGAACCTTTAATGGATATTACTAAAATCATGAACATGTTACCACACAGGTTTCCAATGCTTTTAGTAGATAAAATTATAGAATTGTCAGATTCGCACGTGGTAGGGTTGAAAAACGTAACCATGAACGAAGCCTTTTTTCAGGGGCATTTTCCGGGGGCACCGGTAATGCCGGGTGTTTTAATCATAGAAGCCATGGCACAAACAGGTGGTATTTTAGCATTAAGCACCGTTCCTGATCCTGAAAATTACCTGACTTATTTTATGAAAATAGATAATGTACGCTTTAAACAACAAGTGTTGCCGGGCGATACATTAATTTTTAAATTAGATTTGATCAGCCCGATTCGTAGAGGAATTTGTCATATGCAGGCAGTTGCTTATGCCAATGGTAAAATTGCTACCGAAGCCGAATTAATGGCACAGATTGTAAAAGCAAAATAGTAATTAATAATTAAAAGAATGAATCAACCATTAGCATACGTTCATCCCGGAGCAAAAATTGCTAAAAATGTGGTAATTGAACCTTTTACTACCATTCACAATAATGTTGAAATTGGCGAAGGTACTTGGATTGGGTCGAATGTTACCATTATGGAGGGCGCACGAATAGGCAAAAACTGCCGTATTTTTCCAGGTGCTGTTATATCGGCTGAACCACAGGATTTAAAATTTGACGGAGAAGAAACTACTGCCGAAATAGGTGATAATACAACGATAAGAGAATGTGTTACTATTAACCGCGGTACAAAAGACAGATACCGTACCGTTATTGGTAAAAACTGTTTAATACAGGCTTACAGCCACATTGCACACGATTGTATGGTGGGTGATAACTGTATTTTTTCAAACTCAAGTACACTGGCAGGCCACGTAACAGTGGGCGATTTTGTGGTTTTAGCAGGAATGGTTGCCGTACATCAGTTTTGTACCATTGGCTCTCACTCGTTTATAACAGGTGGTACGTTGGTACGTAAAGATGTTCCGCCGTATATCAAAGCAGCCCGCGAACCCATTTCGTATGTAGGTATCAATTCGGTAGGATTGAGAAGAAGAGGGTTTGATTCAGATAAAATCAGAGAGATACAAAATATCTATCGTGTGTTGTATCAGCAAAATTACAACAACTCTCAGGCAATTGAACTGATAGAAACCGATATGGAGGCAACGCCGGAACGCGATGAAATCATCCAGTTTGTGCGTAATTCATCACGCGGTATCATGAAAGGTTACACAGGAATTTATTAATAAAAAGCAAAACAAAAATAAAATATATGGCAAGTACTGCAGACATTAGAAACGGTTTATGTATTAAATATAATAACGATATTTTTAAAATAGTTGAATTTTTACACGTAAAACCAGGTAAAGGACCTGCTTTCGTTAGAACAAAAATAAAAAGTTTAACTACCGGAAAAACGTTAGATAACACTTTTTCAGCAGGTCATAAAATTGATGTTGTTCGTGTAGAAACACACACATTTCAGTATTTATATAACGAAGGAAACGATTTCCACTTTATGAATACCGAAACTTTTGAACAAATTACGTTAGACAAAAACATTTTAGATGCTCCTGATTTATTAAAAGAAGGCACCAATGTAATGGTTCAGATCAATACAGAAACAGAATCGCCATTGTCTGTAGATATGCCGGCATCTGTAATTTTAGAAGTAACTTATGCAGAACCCGGAGTAAAAGGAAACACAGCAACAAATGCAACAAAACCTGCAACCGTAGAAACAGGTGCACAAGTAAATGTACCTTTGTTTATTAACGAAGGCGATAAAATTAAAATCGACACGGCTTCAGGTAGCTATGTAGAAAGAATTAAAGAGTAATTTTTAAATGAGATTTCCTAAAACCTATCGTTTAGAAAATATTGCAGAAATAATTGGGTGTTCCTTTGTTGGTACTCCCGATTTTCCTGTTTTAGGAATGAACGAAATCCACGTGGTACAACCGGGCGAAATTGTTTTTGTGGATCACCCGAAGTATTATGACAAAGCATTAAATTCAAATGCATCAATTATATTGATTAATAAAGATGTGGAATGCCCCGATGGAAAAGCTTTGTTAATTTCTGATGATCCTTTCCGCGATTTTAATAAATTGTCAACTTATTTTCGTCCGTTTCAAGCGTCATCAACAGCTATTTCAGAAACAGCCGAAATAGGCGAGGGAACTGTTATTCAACCCAATGTTTTTGTTGGAAACCACGTAAAAATAGGCAAAAACTGCATTATTTATCCCAATGTGGTGCTTAACGATTACACGACCATTGGCGACAATGTAACCATTCATGCAGGTACTGTTTTAGGTGCCGATGCCTTTTATTATAAGAAAAGACCCGGATTTTTTGATCCGTTGATTTCATGCGGTTCGGTGGTTATTGAAAACAATGTAACTTTGGGAGCATTGTGTACCATTGATCGCGGTGTTACAGGCGAAACCCGTATTAAGCAAGGAACAAAAATTGATAATCAGGTACATATCGGGCACGATACCGTAATTGGTGAAATGTGCTTAATTGCTGCTCAATGTGGCATTGCAGGTTGTGTAGTTATAGAAGATAACGTAACTTTATGGGGACAAGTGGGAACCACAAGTGGAATTACCATTGGTAAAAACGCGGTGGTTTTAGCTAAAGCCGGAGTTTCTAAAAATCTGTTAAACGATAAGATCTATTTTGGTGCACCGGCAGAAGAAGCTCGCGAGTATTACAAACACGTTGCAAAAGTTAAAAACTTAGTAAAATAAATAATGGATAGTGATGCATTACAGTTGGTAAAAAAGTTTTATGAATCGGCAGGAATATTAAGTAAAACGTATTGTTTAGAAGTTTTTCACGACGATATTCAGTTGGAATGGTACAGTTCTAAAGGACATTTGTTTTTAGAACATGCCGATCTTTTGGCGCTTTCAAAAGATTTAAAACACTCTTATTTTGATTTGCGTGCGCAGGTTCATGAGATCATGAGTGCCAATGATAAAGTAATGATCCGCTATACGTATTATGTGAGAACATTTGAAAATACCGACGAAGAATTGGTTTTGGCAACTTTTTTTGCCGTTTGGGAAATAAAAGACGGTAAGTTTTATAAAGGTATTCAAATGAGCCAATTGCCCAATTAATAAAAAATTAAACCAAAAAATTTTAATATTGTTCAGTAACCCCTTATTTTTGTAAAATAATTAAAAAAAAGATAATTTAAAATAAATCATGAGTGTATTAGTAAATAAAGATTCTAAAATAATAGTTCAAGGCTTTACAGGAAGTGAAGGAACGTTCCACGCCTCGCAAATGATCGAATATGGTACCAACGTTGTAGGTGGTGTTACTCCGGGTAAAGGAGGAACAATGCATTTAGATCGACCTGTATTTAACACCGTACAAGATGCTGTTGAAAAAGCGGGTGTAGACACCTCTATTATTTTCGTACCGCCTGCATTTGCTGCCGATGCGATTATGGAAGCTGCTCAGGCAGGTATTAAAGTAATCATTTGTATTACTGAAGGTATTCCGGTAGCCGATATGGTTAAGGCATACGACTATGTAAAAAACACAGAAAACTGTCGTTTGGTTGGTCCAAACTGTCCGGGTGTAATTACTCCGGGTGAAGCTAAAGTGGGTATCATGCCAGGTTTCGTTTTCAAAAAAGGAACAGTTGGTATCGTTTCTAAATCAGGAACGTTAACCTACGAAGCTGCTGATCAGGTGGTAAAACAAGGTTTAGGTATTACAACAGCTATCGGTATTGGTGGGGATCCAATCATTGGAACGACTACTAAAGAAGCAGTTGAATTGTTAATGAACGATCCGGAAACAGAAGCAATCATTATGATTGGTGAGATCGGCGGACAGTTAGAAGCTGATGCGGCTCGTTGGATCAAAGAAAACGGAAACAAAAAACCGGTTATCGGATTCATTGCAGGTGAAACAGCTCCTAAAGGACGTACAATGGGTCACGCAGGTGCAATTGTTGGTGGTGCTGACGATACAGCAGAAGCTAAAAAACGCATCATGAGAGAAAGCGGTATCCACGTAGTTGATTCTCCGGCAGAAATCGGTAAAAAAGTAAAAGAAGTTTTAGGATAATTTCTTTTTGATAAAATAGTATATTTAAAAAGATGAGTATTTTTTTTAATACTCATCTTTTTTTAATACTCATCTTTTTTTAATATTCGGTTTTTATAACTCAATTGATCTACTCCATTTTGTAATGTTCAATAAATTCTACAGTTTTCGCAATCAATTCATCAAGTTTGTCTTTTGAAATGTTGTTAAATCCGTGATCGCCTTTTTTTACCTTGACAAACGTATTTTCGATATGATTTTGATCTAATGCCTTTTTTAATTTTTTAGATTGTTTAAAAGGAACAACAAAATCTTTTGTTCCGTGCATAATAAGCGTGGGAACGGCATTTTCAGTAACAAATTCCATAGGGGAATATGCTTTTGCAATTTCTATTGCTTTTTTCTTATCCGTTTTAATGTCGTAAGAAGTCATTGCAATAATCAGTTTTTCTCTTATATTATACAATTGTGGTAAAAAGCATTTGTAAACCAATTTGGTAAAAGGACTTGCTTTGGTTTTGAGAACTTTATTTAAATCTGTAGGGCCAAAATTATTTACGATATAATTTACTCTGGAGGAATAAGCTTGTAATTCTTGATTCCCTATTGCAAAATCATCATTGGTATAACCAATTAATAAGAAAGATGTGCCCCGGCAGAACCTCCCCACAGTCCAATGTTTTCCGTGTCAAAGTTGTAATCTTCTGCATGTGCACGCATCCATCGTACCGCATCTTTACAGTCAATTACAGGGGCAGGAAGATGTGTTTTTTTATCAACTAAACGATAATTGATACTTGCAACAGCATAACCACGTGTTCTCAATGTATCTCTCAAAGCTCGCATATAATATATAGAATCATGATTTTTATCACCCTGAGCCCAGGCACCACCGTGAATAAAAACAACTACCGGGTTTTTCTTAAATAATTGGTTTTCGGGCAAATAAAGGTCTAATTTGATAGAGTCGCTTTCCGGGGTAATTTTATAGGTAATGTCTTTTATAACAGTTTGTTGTGCAAAAAAACTTGTGTTTAAAAACAAAAAACACACTAATAAAACGGGTTTGATAATTTTCATAAGCGGTATTTAATAAAAAATAAAATATTTAGGTGTGCGTAAATCTTTTTGTTATTTTAATGAATTGAAATGATTTATAGTTTTTAATAGTACAAAAGTCATTTCTAAAAATAATGGTTTAATTATCGCTTTTTAATTTTTTTTAATTGAATGATAAAGTTTGTCGTAATATCCTTCGTGATATTTTTAATAAAATAAATGTTTAATATATATGAACGATGTACTC
>SMEI01000350.1_pt1 | contig 14467 bp, 16 predicted proteins | sample 2456321 | NCBI WGS metagenome assembly SMEI01 (sample SAMN10132588, study PRJNA489261) | soil metagenome | isolation source: day1 control-silt loam soil ammended with composted manure from dairy cow... | place: USA | collected 2015-05-01
GCCGCGGCGCCGAGGACGTGGTCGTAGGCGAGCAGGTGGTCGTAGCCGAGCTCCTGCGCCGCCTGCGCGAACGCGCGGACACCGCCCGGATCCGCGCCCGCCTGCCCCAGCTCGTCGCCCGCGACCTGGCCCGCACCGCCATCACCGTAACCACCGACACTCCGCTCGCCGAAGCGTTGCGCCGCCGTGCCGCAGCCGACGCGGAAGCGATCCTCGTCGTCGACTCTGCGGGCACCCCCACCTCCATCGTGGACGACGCTGCAGCCAACGCCGTACCCGTGGAACGGCGGCCCTGGCTCCCCGTCAGCCACACCGCCCAGACCCTCACCCCCGGCACTGTGCTGCCCGCCGACCTTGCCGGGGAAGACCTGATTAAAGCCATGAACGCCCAACCGGCGTCCCAATACCTACTCGTCGACGCGGACGGCACCGCAGTGGGGGCGCTGCGTACCGCCGACGTTCGCGGAGCCATGGAAGGCAACGGCTTCTAACCGCACCCCGCGCCCGCTCGGCATACAGCCGACGGGGACACCACGCCCGCACACCGCCCGTACGCCTCCGCGGAGCATCCCGCACCCCGCTTCAGCCCCAGCACCCCCACGATCCGATGCAGCCAACCGGCCACCCGCCCTCCCCGGCCAGTCCCAGCCTCAGCGGGACGCCCCCGGAGGCCAGATCACGTGGACCGGGCGGTCGTGCTCCCGGGCATAGGCGACAATGTCCGCCGTCCCCCCAGGCCCCCGGGCGGGCGCCCCGTCCCACACCGCCACCAGCGTGTCACACGAGTCCACAAGCAGTTTCCCCGCCGCCAGGTGCGCCTCCGGTGTGGACTCGACGAACGGCAGACGCTGCACCGCCTGCGCGCGGGCCAGCAGCGCGTCGTAAGCGGCGTGGTGGTCGGTAGGCAGCGAGTCACGGTAGCGCTCAGCGGGCACCACCACCTCCAACGCGCCGCCCACTTCCAGCACGATCTCCGCGAAAAGCGTGTCAGCGCCGTCGGCAAGGCACGACAACCCCACCAAGCCGGAGCCGAACCTGCTCAAATAGTCCCGAAGCTCCCCCGCGACAAGCCGCATGGTCTGCTCCGGCAGTCCGCGGTGCCCAGTAACCGCGACACGGTATCTGCTCACAGAGGCAACCTCCCGGTGGTCAGGCTGGCCAATTGCTCATCGAACGCGTGGACGCACCGCGCCTGCGGTCCCCGGTATTCACGACGGAACCGTCGCACCCGGTTGAGAACCTTCTCGGAGCGGTAGGCAACCCCCGTCTGCAGGGCGTGAGAGGCAAGCCGGAACGCCTCATCCACGTCCCCAGCATCAGCGTGCGCCGTCGCCAGTTCCACCATCAGTATCGACTGCTGCTTGGGAGCCGAAACAGTCCTGGGGAACGCCTCGAAGAACGCGGCCCGCGCCTCGTGCGGTCGACGCAGCCGCACCGCGGCCAACGCCCGGTACCCGGCCACCTTCGCCGAATCGAACCGGAACACCCACGGCCACGGCGGATCAGTGTTCTCAGGCCGTTCCGCGGCGTGCTCGGCGTGGGCGAGCCGCTCCTGGGTAGCGGCACGATTCCCCAACGCCGCATGACCAAGCGCGCACACACAGGACAGCCACGCCTGCGCAGTGGGGTGCACCTCGCCGCGCAGTTTGTGAGCAGCCTCCTCAGCCAGGCGCAACCCCAGTTCGGGCTCCTCCGAGTCGATCTCGAAGAGCGCCAGGCTGCCGAGCATGTACACGGTTAACAGAACATCCCCTGCCTGGTGAGCATGCTTCACCGCCCGGTGGTAGAAGGACCGCGCCGACCCGGAGTCGCCCATATCAGCGTGCAGCCACGCAGCGAACCCCGCCGCCTCACTGGACGCGGCAGCCACCTCAGCGGCGAACGGAGTCCGCTTGGCACGCGACAGCGTCCGTGCCGACAGCTCCCAGTGAGCCAAGGCAGCGTTGACCAGATCCCGGGAGGGCGACGAGGCGTCCAGCCTGCGCTGGCTCCCGGTAATGGCACGCAGGGTCGCTGCCGTCTCCTCGTGCACGTTCCCCACCGCCGAGAGGTTCGGCAAGGAGAGCGTCGCTAGAGCGACAGCCTTAGTGAAGTCTCGACGTCGCGTTGGACCCGCCCCCTTCATACGGCCCGCCGCGAATGCGGCGGGAGGGCGTGAGGCCGTCAACGGAACGGAACTAGGTTGTGCCGGAGCGAACCGCAACAGGTGAATGGGAATCCCCAGCCGCTCACAGACCTCCCTCACCTGGTCCAACGTGAGCGACTGTTGACCGTTGACGACTCGGGATACCCAGCTCTGGCTGTAGCCGACCGTCCGTGCCAGGTCGGTCTGGGACCACCCCCGAGCGAGCCGGACGGCTTCCACAAGAGCCGCCATGTCGCAGGTGGCTAGTGCGGCAGCCACCGCGGGGCGGGTCCAGAAATCCCCAGGCAGGGTTCCTACACCTTCACGCTGGGACATGAGCCTAGGTTAAAGACTTGGCCTGCACTTTGCGGCTATCTGCAAAAAAATATGATCATGCGAGACGCGCATAAAGCTTTCTTTCGGGGTGACGAAACGGGCACAGTCAAGAGGCCAGAGGTCCTGTGTTTGGGATCATCTCAGACATGGAGGGGGAACGAGTGACAGTTGAGATGCCACACGGAAGACCCGCACAGTCCTGGACAACGTCCCGTTTCGACGGGCACCGGGGGGAGACACGCTGGAGTCTGGCACTGTGCGAACTCGAAGCCTCACTCCGCCGCTCCGGAGTAGAGACCATGCTGAACGGCCAGATCGGAGCAGTCGACGCCATCCTACGGGACGCGGCCAGCCAACGCCCGATCCGCAGGCAGCGCACCGTGCTGCGCCCGCACCGCGGCCGGCTCTGGTGGTGGCTGAGGGTGCCCTCCGATGAGCTCAAAGCCCCATCGATGACACCCCTGGCCCCCGCCGCCGAACCAGCCGTAGCAGCCCGACGCATCCACGGGCTCCTCACCGCACCACAGCGGTGACCCCACACCCCGGTCACCCGTTCCCGGCTGCGACCGGCCCGCACACCACCCCATGGCATGCGGGACACCCCCGCCCCACCGGTCAGGCAGAGACCCGGTCACCCCCCAGCCGCTCCGCGGCCAGCACGGCCGCACCCACGATCCCCGCGGTATTGCGCAACTTCGCCGGCACGATCGGCGCGCGCAAGCGGAGATGCGGCAAAAACTTGTCCGCCTTGCGGCTGACCCCGCCGCCCACCACGATCAAGTCCGGCCACAGCAAATCCTCGATCACCGAGTAGTAGCGCTGCAGCCGCTCCTCAGCCCACTCCTTGTAGGAGAGGTTCTCGCGCTCCTTAGCGCTAGCAGAGGCCCGGGTCTCAGCGTCGTAGCCGTCGATCTCCAAGTGCCCGAACTCCGTGTTGGGGAGCAGCACCCCGTCCACTAGCACCGCCGTACCAATACCGGTACCCAAAGTAGTCAACAGCACCACCCCGTCGACGCCTGAGGCAGCGCCGTAGCGGTGCTCCGCCATCGCTGCGGCGTCAGCGTCGTTGACCACCAGCACCCGCCGCCCCGTCACCGCAGACAGCAGCTCCTCGACGTTGGTGCCGATCCACGAGCGGTCCACGTTGGCGGCGCTGCGCGCCACCCCGTGCTGGATCACCGCGGGAAACGTCACCCCCAACGGTGCATCCTGCGGCACATCGTCGGCGAACGCGGTGACTATCTCCGCCACCACCGCAGCCACCGCCTCAGGGGTTGCGGGCTGCGGAGTAGCGATCTTGACCCGGTCCACCACGAACGTTCCCCGGTCCAAGTCCACAGGGGCGCCTTTGATCCCGCTTCCCCCGATGTCAATCCCCAGCCCGACCCGTCCCCGAGATGCCATCAGCTCCCGCCTCCCTGCGCCTACCGGCCTTCCGACGCTACTCTCTACCGTTGCTGACGATTACGCTAGGCGCCGCCACTGGGACTAGGCTGGATCAACGGTCCGCAGACCCCACATAGTCACGAAAGAGACGACACCAGTGACCGGCATTCACGGCCGCCGCGGCCCTTTCGCCGAGGGCGACATCGTGCAACTAACCGACCCCAAAGGACGGATGCACACCATCACCCTGCGCTCTGGGGCAGCATTCCACACCCACCGGGGACGGCTTGACCACGACGACCTGATCGGCCGCCCCGAAGGCAGTGTCGTGACGTCAAGCTCGGGCATCGCCTATGTCGCGCTGCGTCCGCTGCTGGCTGACTTCACGCTTTCGATGAAACGCGGCGCCACCATCGTCTACCCCAAAGACGCTGCCCAGATCATCGCGCAAGCCGACATCTTCCCCGGCGCACGGGTGCTGGAAGCCGGGGTCGGCTCCGGAGCGCTGACCTGCTGGCTGCTGCGGTCCGTCGGAGAACACGGATACGTCTCCTCATACGAACGCCGCGCCGACTTCGCGGAAATCGCCCGCACGAACGTCACCCGATTCTTCGGCGCCGAACCCGGCCACTGGCGGCTCACCGTGGGCGACCTCCAAGACGCTTTGGACGAAGACCAGTTCGACCGGGTCGTCCTCGACATGCTCTCCCCCTGGGAGTGCCTGGAAAAAGTCACCAAAGCGCTGCTCCCCGGCGGGCTGATCTGCGTGTACGTGGCAACCACACCCCAGTTGTCCCGCATCGTGGAAAGCCTGCGGGAACAAGGCTCCTACCATGAGCCGTACGTCTTCGAAACCATGCTGCGCACCTGGCATGTGGAAGGCCTGGCGGTGCGCCCCGACCACCGTATGATCGGACACACCGGGTTCCTGGTCCTCGCCCGCAGGCTCGCCGACAACGTGACCGCACCGGAACGGCGCCGCCGCCCCGCTAAAGGCGCCTACGGGGAGGACTATCTCGCCGCCCGCGGTTACGAGGCCGAGCCGGAGGGGTAGCAGAAAGCAGCCCACTGACCCGGCGACGTTACTTTCTCATTACGCCGCATCCTGAACACCCGCTCTGACCTGGCTGTTTGCCGGATAGGGGAGTGTCCTGTCCCACACTCGCCAAGATCGGCAGGTTAGGAACGGGGCCTGGGTAGGTAGGCTCCCGAATAGATTTTTCCTCTTAACGGGAGGTGGCGGACGTGGCCGATCGCGATGACGAGCGTCATGCAGAGCGCGACCGTGACGAACTCGTGGCTCAGGTCTCCTACCTGGAAAAGGAGCTCAGCGTCCTGCGGCGCAAGCTCGCCGACTCCCCTCGGCACGTGCGGCTGCTTGAAGACCGGCTCCAGGAAGCCCAGACCGCTCTGGCAGCAGCAAACGCCAAGAACGAGCGGCTGGTCTCGGCTTTGAAGGAAGCCCGTGACCAGATCGTGGCCCTCAAGGAGGAGGTCGACCGCCTCTCCCAGCCGCCCTCCGGGTTCGGAGTTTTCCTCAGAGCCCGCGACGACGGAACGGTCGAGATCTTCACCAACGGCCGCAAGATGCGGGTCAACGTGAGCCCGTCAGTCAACGTCGACGAGCTGCGCCCAGGCCAGGAAGTGATGTTGAACGAGGCGTTCAACGTTGTCGAAGCCTCGTCGTACGAGACTGTCGGCGAAGTCGTCATGCTCAAGGAGATCCTTGAGGACGGCGAGCGTGTCCTCGTCATCTCCAACCACGACGAGGAGCGGATCGTGCGGATCGCCGAACCGCTGCGCGACGAACCGCTGCGCGCCGGCGACTCCCTGCTGTTGGAGCCCCGGTCGGGATACGTCTACGAACGCATCCCCAAGGCCGAGGTCGAGGAGCTGATCCTGGAGGAGGTCCCCGACATCTCCTACAGCGACATCGGCGGCCTCAACGGGCAGATCGAAATGATCCGCGACGCAGTGGAACTGCCCTACCTGCACAAGGAGCTGTTCCGCGAACACAAGCTGCGTCCGCCCAAGGGCGTGCTCCTGTACGGGCCGCCCGGATGCGGTAAGACCCTCATCGCCAAGGCGGTCGCCAACTCTTTGGCCAAGCAGGTCGCGGAGAAGACCGGCCGCGATGTCGGCAAGAGCTTCTTCCTCAACATCAAAGGCCCCGAGCTGCTCAACAAGTACGTCGGAGAAACCGAACGGCACATCCGGCTGGTTTTCCAACGCGCCCGAGAGAAGGCCAGCGAAGGCACGCCGGTGATCGTGTTCTTCGACGAGATGGACTCCATCTTCCGTACCCGCGGCTCGGGCGTGTCCAGCGACGTCGAGAACACCATCGTCCCGCAGCTGCTCAGCGAGATCGACGGTGTTGAAGGACTCGAGAACGTCATCGTGATCGGCGCGTCCAACCGTGAAGACATGATCGACCCGGCGATCCTGCGCCCGGGACGTTTGGACGTCAAGATCAAGATCGAGCGGCCCGACGCTGAAGCAGCCCGGGACATCTTCTCCAAGTACATCACCCCCGACCTGCCGCTGCACCCGGACGACCTTGCAGAGCACGGCGGTTCGCCCACCGCGACCGTCAACGCGATGATCCAGCGGGTGGTCGAGCGGATGTACGCGGAGACCGAGGAGAACCGCTTCCTGGAAGTCACCTACGCCAACGGTGACAAGGAAGTCCTCTACTTCAAGGACTTCAACTCCGGTGCCATGATCCAGAACATCGTGGACCGGGCCAAGAAGATGGCGATCAAGGACTACCTGGAGAACGGTTCCAAGGGCCTGCGGGTCTCCCACCTGCTCCAGGCGTGCGTGGACGAGTTCAGCGAGAACGAGGACCTGCCCAACACCACCAACCCTGACGACTGGGCGCGTATCTCCGGTAAGAAGGGCGAGCGGATCGTCTACATCCGGACTCTGGTGTCGGGCAAGAAGGGCGCCGACGCTGGTCGTTCCATCGACACCGTGGCCAACACTGGCCAGTACCTGTAACTTCTTTCTGCTTGGCGGCCGTCGGCTTACCAACAGGCGCGGAACCTGCTCTGTCCAGCTCTGTAAAGGGGAGTGGTGGGATCGCGTGGGCTCTAGTCGGTGTGCAGGACTGTCGTCGTGTCCGTAGGGGGACCTGTGGGATGTGCGGTGAGGGTTTTCTACGCCTGAGGAATGGCTTTGTGCTGAAGGCTTCTCACATCGGTGGTTTCATTGCTATGCGAGACGACTCTGTCCTGATGCTCCATGCCTGTTGGGCCAAATTTTCTTATTGGGGAGCTTGGTCTTCTTTTCGGAAGTGAATGAAATTGGTGCTGCACGCTGGTAAAGTTGCAGGTCGTTTAGGGTGCTCCCCGCGCATGCGGGGATGGTCCACTCTCCACTGGCCGCAGCACCATCTGCTCGCCCAGGCCCTACACCCTGAACCGGTCGTTGCCATGGCGTATTCACCGGCCCTCGTGCCTCGCCAAGCATGTAAAAAAGTTGAACTCCCGGGAAATTCAGGGGTTCAGCCCGGATTCGGGTTAGAGCAGGATCGGCCATTCCCGACCTTGATAGGTGAGCCGGGCGCCGTCAGGGTCGATGATGACCTGACATTGGTGCCGTGCTGGTTGGCCGAGTTGTTCCCATGTGCTGTGGGCGGCTTCTATCTCATCCCATAGGTGGCGCCGTCCGCCTTGGACGACACGCCCATCAGGGGTGAGATAGCACCAGGAGTCTTCGGTGAGCAGCCAGTGGCGCGGAGGCCCGTCGTCGTGGATGGTCCCCAAGGAGACGGCGTCAGGCACGACAAGGGCAGCAAACCACGCCCATGGTTCCCCGCTTGTGCCCGTGGTGAGGCTGGTGGTTCGTGCCGTGCCACCTTCATCCGCGGCTGCTTGGTGGCGGTGGAGCAGTTGCACGGCGTCCGCAGGTGGCGTGTTCCGGGCCGGCATGAACCCGCCGTAGGCGTCAAGCACCTGGCCGCGCGCGAGACTGCCGCCGGTTGCGGTGAGTCGTAGCATCAGTCCAGCGGGAAGATGGCCACGCCACACTGGGACCACCAACACCCCGCCTTGCCGAGTTTGCTCTATCAGCTTCCACGGCAGGGAGGTCAGTGCACAGGTGACGATCACTCGGTCATAGGGGGCGCCTGGGGGATACCCATCTGCACCATCTCCCACGTGCACGATGGGCCGGTAGCCGACTTCTGCGAGCCGCTGTTGGGCCTGTTCAGCCAGTACGGGGTCTACTTCGACAGTGACCACGTGCTGGTCGCCAAGCCGGTGGCAGAGCAGTGCGGCGTTGTATCCGGTTCCTGTGCCCACTTCCAGTACCCGCACACCGTCGGTCACATCGAGGGCTTCCAGCATGACCGCCATGAGCCCAGGCGCTGAGCTGGAGGAGGTGGGCTGTCCTTGGATGGGTTCCCCATCCTTGGGGGTGGGGAAGGTCCCGTTGATTTGGGTGGTCCACCCCTCGTCTTGGTAGGCCAGCTCTTCAGGGGTGGAGGCGAGAGTAAACCCGCCGTCGGGGTGTGGCTGGTAGATGTGGGGCAGGAACAGGTGCCGGGGGATCGAAGCGAAGGCCTTAATCCAGGCGGGGTCCCGCAGCTTGCCGTCGTGTGCCAGCTTGTCGGCTAGCGCACGCGGCGATGAGGTGTGCTGTGTGGTCATCAGCCCTAGTCTTTTTCCACGTCGCTCTGCCCCGGCTTCTGGCCGTCGGGATAGGTGACTCTCATGGTGCCGGCTCTTTCGATTTTCGCGCACGGCTGGCCGTCTGCCACCACGAGGACCTGCTGGTCGGGGTCATACTTGGTGTCGCTGAGGGGGACAGGGATAGGCGTGGGCTGTACGCCGTACCGCATTCCGAACGGGCGCCACTCGGTGACTTGGTCGTTTCTGTTCTCGTCCCTGCCAAGCGGGAAGGCGTCGGTGACCGCTGTCGACATTAGTTTTCCTTCCTTGTGAGAGCGTCAGCGATTGCGTCGCTGATCGGTTGTCCGGTGTGCTCCTCGATCCACCCGTACTGGCCATTGGGGTTGACCTCCAGAAAGTGCCATCGGCCGTCCGGGGAGACGATAAAGTCCAGGGCCGCGTAGCGCAGATGTAGACGGCGTAGTAGGTCACGCGCCCCTGTTAGAACACGCTGTGGCACGGTGGGAATGCTGTAGGTTAGCGCATCGTAGTCGGATCGCCAGTCGATACGAGCCGCGTCCGAGTGGGCGTGGATGGCCGCGGGAAACGCCTTGCCATCCACCATGGTGAGACGCACCTCGAACTCTTTATCCAGCCGTTGCTGGAACATATGAGCAGTGCGGCCGATGGCAGGATCACCCCACTGGTCTGGGGTGATCGGGGTGGTGAAGACGACATACGTGTCGCCGTTTTCCAACCACGAGGGGGCGCTAAGCGGTTTGTAGACGACGTCGCCGACCCGCGCACACCACCCCTTGGCTTGTTTAGGGTCGTTGGTGATCAGGGTTCGGGGCACGTTCAACCCTGCTTGCACCGCGTGGTGGAGCTGGTAGGGCTTGTATTCGGCGCGGCCGATCGCTGAAGGGTGGTTGATCCAGCCGGTCAGGCTGTTGATGATTCCACCGAAGCCGCGGCGGGCCTCAGTGGCCGCGAACTCGTACTCGGCTTGACTCATCTGGGCGGGTAGGCGGAATTTCCTGGGCCTGCGATACCAGATGCCGGTCACCGTGGACAGGTCGAGAATGCGGTGCGGGGTGGTAAGTGTGCCTGTCCATCCGTTGCCACCGATTTCGGAGTGCAGCACCACCTGTTGGGGGAAATCGGCTGGGTCCAAGCGGACGACGGGTACGCCACGCTCGGTGAGCCGCAGGATTACGTCGTCAGCGGTGATGTCAAACGGGTTGGTGAGGATGAGAACGGTCATGGCTCAGCCCTCCCGGTGGAGGGCATGGTGTTGAAGGCCATACTCAGCAGGGTGGCGCTTTCCTCTGACATGACTGTCCACTGTTTGGCCAGCGTGCTGATCAGCCACATGCCACGGCCATGTTCAGCCAGAGGGCCACTGCCGTCCACGACGTGAGGGCGGCTACTGGGGGTGAGCGGGCCCTCATCCTGCACCTCCACGTAGAGAGGACAGCCGGGCAGGTTGTGTAGGCGAAGGATGACCTCGCCGAGATTGCCGCCTTCTCGTGGCAGGCTGCTGCGGGAGTATCGGATGGCGTTGGTGACCGCTTCCGATACGCACAGGGTTACGGTTTCGGTCACGTCGTCGGGATACCCGTCGAGAATGCGGGACACCCATGCCCGTGCGGCGGCAACACTGTGGAGACAGGCGGGCAGACGTTTTTCTGCGTGCATGGTTCTCCCTCGGGGACTGCCTCAGCCTCCGTCTCAAGCCGGGCAGTCTTGCATTGCAGGGGGCTAGTCGGCGTGCTTGCTGCGCTGGGTCAGGTAGGCGCGGATGTAGACGGTGAGCTTGGCGGTGAGCTGGGTGTCGGCCTGTTCCGGTGGGGTGGCGACGTTCAGGTGCACGTCGGGAACACGCCCGCGTAGGGCGGCCTCGAGATAGTTGAGGTCGGGGGCGACCACAGGTCCATGAATGAGGTGGTCTCTATGCACCCAGACGCGGAACACCCCTTCATGGGGCACCCATACGCAAAACGAGCCAGGGTTTCGAGCTTCGAAATGGGCCGCGGACTGTTCTGGCTGGTCAGGCCAAACATGCCGAGGATGGGATCGGTTACGTGAAAGTGGCCTCCGGCGCGGAGGAGACCCTTTAGCGTTCAAGATCATGGTTGCCTACCCCTACGGGGCTAGAGGGCTGCACAGCCCAAGCCCATGCGGATGAATGCTTACTGTCATAATGCGATGCACATCTTTAGAAAATCAAGATGCGAATATCATGTGACCGATATGTCGGCTTCCTTGCCGTGGCTTATGATCACGCCAGGCAGGAGGAGGTGACCCGCATGGCCGGAAGGTACAGCCCCAGCGCGCGCCGCAGGCGGCTGTCAGCGCTGCTGCGGAAAATGCGCGAAGAACGCGGACTGACGATTGACGAGGTCAGCCGCAGACTTGACTGGCCCTCCGGGAAGCTGTCACGCATGGAGCGCAACGAATGGAAACGCCCGTCCCCGCGTGACATGCAGGACCTCGCCGAGGTGTATGAGCTGTCCCCGGAAATGCGGGAAGCGGTCATTAACCTTGCCCGAGAGTCCCGTGTGCGCGGCTGGTGGGTGGAATACCGGGATGTGCTCCGTGGCGGCCTTGCGGACTTCGAGGCTGGGGCGAGCATGATCCGTACCTACGAGGCGCTGCTCATCCCGGGCCTGCTGCAAACCCCAGACTATGCGGCGGCCGTCATGAGAAGCGGCCGCGTCATGGACGGCGACGACATTACCCGGAAGGTCGCCGGGCGGATGCGCCGCCAGCAAGTGCTAGAAGGGGACGATCCCCTGTACTTGTGGGCGCTCATTGATGAAGCCGCGCTGCGTAAGCAGGTGGGCGGCCGGGAAGTGATGACCGCTCAGATCCAGCGCCTTATCGATATGGCAGCTCGGCCGAATGTTGACATTCAGGTGGTGCGAGACAGCTTCGGCGCTCACGCGGCGATCGATGGCAGTTTCATGATCCTAGATTTCCAGGACCCAGCAGATCCACCGATGGTGTACCTGGAAACCGCCACCGACGATCTGTATCTGGAAGACCCAAAGGTCGTCCAACGGTATGTGGGGATTTTCGGGCACACATGTAGTGCCGCGGAGACCCCGCAAAGGTCGGTGGCCTACCTGAAAAACCTCATCGCGTAAGGCGGGAGAACATGCATTCACCCAACGTACAGTGGCGCAAGTCCTCCTACAGCGGTTCAGGCGACAACTGCGTCGAGGTGGCCGAGACTCCCGAGGCTGTCGTCTTCGTTCGTGACACCCAGAACCGTCACCTCGGGTACTTGAAATTCAGCGCGCAGGAGTGGACTGCGTTTCTTCACACCCTGAAAGCAGGCCAGGTCTGATCTTGTAGGCGTGGAAAAGCCCCCGAGATCAGCATCTCGGGGGCTCTTTGCATTCAACCACGGATGAGTGTACCGATTTGTGTCGTCTCTTGGCAGGTGTTTTTCGACCCTCCTGCTCTGGCGCCTTGAGCAGGGATTTCTTTGTGGCTCTGTAAACCCCGAAAATTTTTTTTGGTCTGTACCCCGGCGTTTTCGCCTTTCCGGACCTGTAACCCTCTGTAGACGGTCAAGGTCAAGGAAAGGGTGCATGCCTGTGAGGGCGCTGGTCCGCAGTAGAACTTGGGGGTCTTTAATCCTCTCCGTGGTGGTTGTTGTTCGCGCTGTGCTGTGTTCTTCTGGCGGCGGCGTGGACTGGTGCGCCCACGCCGCCGGGGGTTTCTGCACACAACTCCCAGGACTGATGGGTTATAACAAGATCTAAGAAGATTCCTCTATCATGTTAGAGGAGTATTGGGGAGGTGAATGTGGAAACCTGTGTGGCAGCTGTGGGATGGGAAACTCACCCCATGGCTACGTCACGCACTCCACGCCGCCCCAACACGCTCGGCCCCACCGGGCTACAGGTCGCCGCGAACATTCGGCGTATCCGACAGTTGCGCGGCCTGTCCACTACCGAGATGGCCCGCCGTCTCACCGAGCGGGGTAGACCGATCACCGCTGTGGCGATCACCAACGTGGAACACGGTCGGCGTCGGGTGGACGTAGACGACTTGGTCGCGTTTGCCGCTGTCCTGGACGTGTCCCCTTCGGCGTTGCTTCTTCCTCCCACGGCTGTGGGCCGGGTGGAGGTGACCGGGGTGGGGGTCGTGGCCGCGCATGATGCCTGGCGGTGGTTGGACGGCCAGTGGCCGTTGGGCGCGCCCCGTGACCCTGAGCAGCTTCGTAGGAGGTTGATGGACTTCTTCCTCATGTCTCGCCCCGAGGGGATTCCGCCGTACCACGACGTGGACCGTGTCGTGGAGTGGATGCGGAGCTTCGGTGAGACGCCGTTTGAGCGGGATAACGAGGTCCCACCGGAGTGACGAGGAGGAAGAAGCATGTCTGAACAGGTGAAGCAGACGGGAACGTTGGGGGGGTCCAATCGGCTGGTCACCCCTCAGGAGCTGGCTGACTGGCTGCACGTGCCGGTGAAGACGGTATACGACCGGTGGCGGCAGTGGGGGCTGCGTCCGTACAAGATTGGCAGGCACCTGCGCTGGCTGGAACGTGACGTGCTCGCCTGGTTGGAGAGACAGCGGGCCGCGGCTTGACTCGGTAGGACCTTGGTATCCGATCCACCCCTCGGAGGAAGCCTTGGCGTCCTTGTACAAGCGCTGCAAATGTGCGGCTGGTGTCGACGATGAGAAGAAGAGGCTCCGGATCTGGAAACGTTGCCCCCATTCGGTGACCGTGCAGTGGAGACCCGGCGGCCGCGGGTCGCGGATGCAGACCGTGAGTTTTTCTGCGAAGGCCTACAACGGTGACCAGTGGGGGCGGCGGAGCGTTGGGCCAAGCAGGTGGAGGCGAAGAAGGCGATCCACGAGGTCGTCATCGCGCCGAGGGGGCAGCGGCGCAGTTTCCGGGAGGCCGCGGAAGAGTTCTTGCGTACCCGGGTCGGGAACCGGAGTACGACCGCCCACTACGGGTACAGTCTGCGCAACCACGTGTACGGTTTCGAAGTTGCGGCGGGAGTCGCGTTCGGGGACCTGGCGGACGTCGAGGTGTCCCGAGAGCACGTGAAATCGTTGGTGCGGCACCTCACCGACCGGTTCGCGCCGAACACGGTGGCGAGCATTTTCATCGCGGTCGCCGCGGTGTTCACCGATCTGCGGAAGTCGGGGGTAATCGAACGGAGCCCATGCGCAAACGTACCGCTGCCTGAGCACGTGGAGTCCCGCGTGTTCGTGCCGGTCACGTTGCAGCAGTTGGACACGTTGGCGAGCCGCCTGCACGGGCCGTGGCAGATCGCCCCCTACTTGGGGCATGCTGCGGGGTTGCGGATCGGTGAGGCGTTGGCGGTCCGTCTCGACCAGTTGGTGGAGGGCGAGGAGGGGTGGGTGCTGCGGATCACCCGACAGGTGTTGGGGGCGCAGCGGTTGGCGCCGCTGAAGCACAGGCGGGCTGACCAGTTCCGGGAGGTGCCGGTGCCGGAGTTCCTGTACCAGCGGATTATGGAGCATGCGGAGCGGTGGTCGATCCCGGAGGATGGTTTCCTGTGCCCGGGGAGGTCAGCTCCGTATGTTCATCGGCCGTCGTTCTATGAGGATTTCCGGGACGGGGTGGGGCCGCGGAATTGCCGGACGAATTCACTTTCCATTGGTTGCGGCACGACTTCGCGTCGCGGTGTATCAGTGGGGGGATGCCGCTTCCACAGGTGTCGCGGATTCTGGGGCATGCCAGCACGGCGACTACGGAGCGTGTCTACTGGCACATGTTGCGGGGGTCGGTGTCGGCGGCCCGCCGGGTGTTGGATGAGGGGTATCGGAAACTCGGTTACACGCCTGGTGTCAGCGTGTCAGCAATGTGATGGCATGGTGTCGGTGCTCGAAGTGTTGACCTGCGGAAAATGGGTTGAGTGAGCGGATCGTCTACATCCGGACTCTGGTGTCGGGCAAGAAGGGCGCCGACGCTGGTCGTTCCATCGACACCGTGGCCAACACTGGCCAGTACCTGTAA